>Ga0302325_10000084_pt1 | contig 261400 bp, 235 predicted proteins | sample Palsa_T0_2_FD_201948 | JGI IMG/M metagenome (GOLD analysis project Ga0302325, IMG submission 201948) | Peat permafrost microbial communities from Stordalen Mire near Abisko, Sweden - Palsa_T0_2 | ecosystem: Environmental > Terrestrial > Soil > Palsa > Peat permafrost | place: Sweden: Abisko... | reverse complement strand
CTTAGGGCTTCACTTCGTCATGCGGGGAGACGGCTTCTAATACTCCACATTCACCAGATACAGCCCGCTCCCCGGCGCCGTCGCGCCCGCGGCGGACCGATTGCGCGCCTCCAGTATTCGCGTTACATCATCGACCCGCAAGGTTTCCTTGCCCACCAGAATGAACGTACCTACCAGATTTCTCACCATGTGGTGCAAGAACCCCGATCCCCTCACCGTGTAGACAAACTCGTGTTCATTCCGCTCCCAGTGCGAAGAGAGAATCCGCCGCACATTTGTCGCCAGCTCACCGTCGCGTCCTCGTTCCGGGTCCACGGCTGCAAACGAAGTGAAGTCGCGTTCACCCTCCACCAGGGGAGCGGCCCGCTGCATCGCCGTTTCATTCAGAGGATACGGATAATGCCACACGTAGCGCGCCAGAAATGGCGGACAAATCGCGTCGCGACCGATGCGGTAGCGATAAGTTTTCGCCCGCGCCGAGTGCCGCGCGTGAAAATCGGGCGCAGCTTCGGCCACCTCAAGCACCCGCACCGAGGCGGGCAGGATATCGTTCAGCGCCTTCACGAAATTCGCGGTGGGGACGGACGACTCCGTGACAAATGTCACCACTTGCGCCAGCGCATGCACGCCCGCATCGGTCCGCCCCGAGGCTTGCGGCAATACCTTTTCTCCGGTAATCCGTCCAATGGCTGAGGCCAGCGTGCCCTGTACGGTAGTCGTGTCCGGTTGCACTTGCCATCCGGAGAATTCCGATCCGTCATAGGAGAGAATCAGTTTGAGATTGCGCATGCGATGTTCCGAGTCCGGCGCCGGTTTCCGCTCATCCAAATGGATTTCACGCGTCACTTTTGCCGCCGGGGGGCGTAGTTCCAGCGGGCTGCGGGATTCGCTCGCCGCCTGCACTTTATCAGTTTCCGGCGCGGGAACCGCGGGAAACCGCGCACGACGCGCGTCAGCTATACTGGTTTTTCGCACAAAGGTGAAAAAGATCGAGGCAAGAGGATGGCGTTGCCCGCCTTCCCGAGGCCCGGAGCAGGCAAAATGGCGAGAATCGGTTCCGCAGCTTTTCCGGAACCTTCTTCCGACCGGTTGCGTATCAATTGTTGAGTATCCAGGGATGAGTATCGAGGGCCGAGTGGAAGTTCCCAAGCGGGCCGGCGTCAGAGTCGCAAAGATGAACCAAGTTGTTCTGCCTCAAGATCTTAATAAGCGGTTTTGATAGCCAACGGACTTAATAAACCAACGGAGAAGAGTAATGCTATTCGCACGTTTCGCTTCGACCGCCCGGCTCGCCGTGGCGACAGTTCTGTTTGGGATTTTGACATTCGCGGCTTGGGCCCAGGAGCCGCCCGCGGCGCCGACCCCGCAAAACACGCCGGAAGCTCGGCCGGTCCCGATCCTAAACTATTCCAAGCCGGTGTCGCATTTTCCCAATCCAATCGGCCCTTACGCGCCGCGGCATCTGGCGGAACCAAGCCTGGGAAACACGGCGCGCATCGATTCCCTGATGCGCGATGGCAAGTTGTATCTCTCGCTGAATGACGCCATCGCGCTCGCTCTCGAGAACAATCTCGACGTGGCGATCGCCCGCTACACGCTGAACATTGCCGATACCGACGTGCTGCGGGCGAGAGCCGGGGCGGCCATCCTGGGAACTCCGGTGGGCACGGTTCTCAACACGCCCGGAGGCGGCATCGGCGGCATCGGCGCGAACTCGGGTGCATCGACCGGCGGCACCAGCCTGGGCGCTGGCGGTCTCGGCGCCGGCACGAACGGTTTGGTCAGTTCCACGCTCGGCCTGGGACCGATCATCAACAGCTTCGATCCGGTCATTACCGGAACGCTGCAAGAAGATCATTTCAGCCAGCAGGTCACCAGTATTTTTCAGGGCGTGCTTCCCGGATCCAGCCTGGCGCAGAACACGGGTACGGTAGACTTCGCTTACAATCAGGCCTTTCAATGGGGCACGAACCTGACGGTGGGTTTCAACAATACTCGGGGGACCACCAACAGCTTTTTCTCCAGCTTGAGCCCTCAATTGAATTCAAACTTCAAAGCCACCTTCACCCAGCATCTGCTCCAGGGGTTCGGTTTCGCGCCCAATACGCGTTTCATTCGTATCGCCAAGAACAATCGCGAACTCTCTGACGTGGGATTCCGTCTGCAAATTATCGACACGGTGGATCAGATTGAAAACATTTACTGGGATTTGGTCTACGCCTACGAAAACGCCCGGGTGCAGAATGAATCGTTAGCTTTTGCCCAGAAGACTCTTTCCGACACGAAAAAGCAGGTCGAGATCGGCAGCCTGGCTCCCATCGAAACGGTTCGCGCACAGAGCACTGTCGCTCAGGATCAGCAGTTGGTAACCTCAGCGCAAACCAACCTGCAGTTGGAGCAACTTCTGATGAAGAATGCGGTCACCCGCACTTTGAAAGATTCAGCGCTGGCCACCGCTGATGTGATCCCGACCTCCACTATGGACTTGCCCGTCGAGGAGCCGGTCGCGCCTACCGAGGACTTGATCAATGACGCGCTCCGTCATCGCGCCGAACTGGTCGAATCGCGCATTGATTTGAATAGCCGCGACCTGAGCAACAAAGCCGTGCGCAGCGCCCTGTTGCCGACGCTCGATCTCTTCGCTTATTACGGAGGCGCGGGCGTGGGCGGCACTCAGAACCCGGCGAGTCTTTGCTCGAACTTGGCCCTGTCCTTACAGGAATTTGGCTGTGCCGGCACGGATCAGGCTGCCGGACAAAGCCCGATTTCGCCGACTGTTAGCCTCGGGGGAACGTTCAACCAGCTCGTCAACTCCACCGCGCCCGACAAGGGCGTTGGGCTGTCCCTGAATATTCCGTTGCGCAACCGAGCGGCGCAAGCCGTGCAGATCCGCTCCGAACTCGAATACCGGCAGGCCCAGATGCGCCTGCAGCAAATTGAAAACCAGGTCGGCGTTGAAGTCCGCAACGCCCAATACGCGGTTCAGCAAAATCGCGCCAGCGTCGAGTCGGCCAAGGCCGCGGGCGAACTGGCACGGCAATCGCTCGACGCCGAGCAAAAGAAATATCAGTTCGGCACCTCGACCACCACTCTGGTCTTGCAGTACCAGAGCCAGTTGGCAACGTCGGAATCGACTCTGGTCAATGCCATGGTTGCCTACGAAAAGTCGCGCGTCGAACTCGACCGCGCTACCGGTGCGCTGCTCGATCACAACGGCATCAGCATCGACGACGCTGCTCGCGGTCAGGTCACCCGAATGCCCAATGTTCCGTACATTGCACCGCGCAAGGATATGCCGTCCGTAGCCCAGCCGGCGCCGCAGGCAGCCGCTCCCGCGCAGCAGCAATAATCGCAATGGCACGATCCGAACCACGGGCGGGCGCAGCTCTGAGCTGCGCCTTCTGTTTTGCCCCCACAATTCTTTACAATTTCCCGTCCGGGCTATAGCTCACTCTGCCGCTAAGATGAAGTGACGCTTTCGCATGAATCGCATCCCACTGTCGAAATTGTCTTTGCCTCACCCGGCAATGTCAGACCGTTCTCGCTCGGTTCTTATGCCGCTTTCTAACCTAAGGAGACGAATCATGTCTTTTGCTCGACCGACCGCCGCGCAGCGCCCGAACGGGCAGCCGCCGCTTCCAGTGACCAGCCTGGCGATTCTGACAGCCACGGTTTTGCTGGGACTGACGCTGCCCTCGACCCTCTGCGCGCAGGACGCTTCTGCCACCTCAGCCTCGCAGACGCAAGCGGCTCCAGCCTCCATCCCGCCTGCGCCGCAGCCGGCCGCTCCCGCCCAGCCTCAACAGATTCACCTGCAGGATTATTCCAGGGCGCGGCCGGCCTTTCCCCACATCCTGCAACCCTACCGGCCGCAGGAGTTGGCGCAGCCCAATCTGGCCAACTCGCCCCGCATCGACTCGCTCATGCACGACGGCAAAGTCTATCTCTCCATTGACGATGCCATCGCGCTCACTCTGGAGAACAATCTCGATATCGACATCGCCCGCTACAACCTGAATATCGCCGACACCGACTACCTGCGGGCCAAATCGGGCGCCAACATTCTCGGGGTCAACGCCGGCATTGTGCAGAACACTCCCGGCGGCGGCGTAGGCGGCCTCGGAGGCACGGTCGGTTCCGGCACCGGAGGCACCACGGTTGCCGCCAGCGGCATCGGCACCGGCACCAACGGCTTGGTCAGTTCCACGCTCGGCATCGGCTCAACCATTACCAGCTTCGATCCGGTTGTTACCAGCACGCTGCAACTCGACAAGGACAATACCGAATCCACCAGCGTGCTCAGCCCGGTGCCCGTCCTGGCCCAGAATACCTACACCGCCGACTTCGCCTACACCCAGGGTTTCCAGTGGGGCACGGCGATGTCCGTGGGATTCAACAACAGCCACATCACGACCAATAGCCCCACCAGCCTGCTGACCCCCGGAGTGAGTTCGAACTTTCAGTTCAAAATTACGCAAAATCTTCTGCAAGGCTTCGGTTCGCTTCCCAACCTGCGCTTCATCCGCATCGCCAAGAATAATCGGGAGATTTCCGACGTCGCCTTCCGCCTGCAGATCATCACTACGGTCGATCAGATTGAAGATATGTATTGGGACCTGGTGTATGCCTACGAAAACGTGCGCGTGCAGCAGGAAGCCCTCACCTATGCCCAGAAGGCGCTGGACGATTCCAAGCAGCAGGCGAAAGTCGGCACCGTGCCGCCCATTCAGGTGGTGAGCGCCCAAAGCACGGTCTCAACCGACCAGCAGAATCTGATCCTGGCGCAGAACAATCTCGAGCTTGAAGAGTTGCTGATGAAGAACGCGCTCAGCCGCAGCATCGAAGATCCGGTGCTGGCCGAAGCCGACGTGATCCCCACTTCCACCATGCAGTTGCCGGAGCAAGAGCCGGTCGTCCCCATCCAGGATCTCATCCATCAGGCTCTCGACCATCGTGCCGAACTGGTGGAGTCGCGCATCGATCTCAATTCCCGCGACCTCAGCAGCAAAGCGGTTCGCAACGCGATGTTGCCGACGCTCGATGCTTTTGCCTATTACGGCGGATCGGGCGTAGGTGGGAACGTCAATCCCGCGGTGGTGCCGCCAATTTGTAATCCAACTGTGTCAAGCTGCTTCAGCAGCTCGGTTGCGCCGCCTCCGTTTGCCAACGGCGGCCCCGTCGGTTACGGCAGCGCGCTGAACCAGCTTGTCAACTCGACCGCGCCCGACAAAGGCGTTGGCTTGACGCTGACAGTTCCTCTGCGCAATCGCGAAGCGCAGGCCAATCAGGTGCGCGCCGAACTGGAGTACCGCCAGGCCGAGGTTCGTCTCCACCAGCTTGAGAATCAGATCCGCATCGAAGTGCGCAACGCGCAATTCGATGTTCGCCAGAACCGCGCCTCGGTGCAGGCAGCCCAGTATGCGTTCGACTTTGCGCACCAGACTCTCGACGCCGATCAGCAGAAGTTGAAAGTCGGACTCACCACTACAACCGCGATCTTGCAGGACGCTTCCACGGTGACCACGGCCGAGTCGAATCTGGTTTCGGCAAAGGCGGCGTATGAAAAATCGCGCATCGAACTGGATCGCGCCACGGGATTGCTGCTCGACCACGCCAACATCGATGTCGCCGAGGCCACGCGCGGCCAAGTCACGCATCTGCCCAACGTGCCTTACGTCGCTCCGCGGCCGGATGTGCAACCCGGCGGACGGCCGTCGCCGCAGCCGCCGGCATCCTCATCCCAGCCATCAGCCGCGGCGCCCGGAGGACGGATGTAGCGTCGCCGAAAAGTGTATTCTTCCTCCCGTGACTCTGTCGGTGGTCATCATCACGCACAACGAAGAAGCCAACCTCGGTCGCACGCTGGAAAGCGTAATGCCGCTGATGCGCGACGGCAAAGGAGAAATCATCGTCGTCGACTCGGGCTCGACCGACCGCACGGTGGAGATTGCGAAATCTTTCGGCGCAAAGGTCTTCGTCGAGGAATGGAAAGGCTACGCCGCGCAGAAGAATTCGGCGATCGACAAGGCGAGCGGCGATTGGATTTTGAGTTTGGATGCGGACGAAGAAGTCGGGGATGTCGCGCGAGAGTTCATACTTCTAGTTATCTCGGGTTCACACGATGTCCTAAGCCATTCCGCCGGATTCTGGTTTTCTCGCCGGAATCACTTCCTTGGAAGATGGATACGTCACGGGGGATTCTATCACGACGACAAGTTGCGCATGTTCAAGCACGGCAGCGGCCGCTTCGAGGATCGGGCCGTTCACGAAGATGTGAGGCTACAACCGGGTCAGCACGCGTACGATGCACGACACTACGACCTGGGCGGCAGGCTTGACATCATCCACCACTCCTATCCCACGCTCACCGACTACATCGACCACATGAACCGTTATTCGTCGCTGGGCGCGGAGATGGTTGTGGCGAAAAGCAATGGTAAGGTGCGCTTCAGCGCGATCAACATCGTGCTGCGTCCGCTGGCGACGTTCGTTTACAACTACTTCTTCCGCCTCGGCTTTCTCGACGGACGCGAAGGCCTGCTGTTGCACCTCTACCACGCGGTCTACGTCTCGTGGAAGTACGCCAAAGCGTGGGAGCTCTCGCGCAAGCAGTCGTGATGGCGGCCAGACGTGGCCGTCCACCTCGCGAATTGACTAACCGACCGGTCGTTCTGTCCGAAAGCTCCCGCCTTGCCCGCTGACGCGCGCTTCCCTATCATCACAACAGAAAGTCTGGGGTCATCATGCCGGAAAAGAAGCCGTCCAAGCCGCAGGTTGCAGAGAGTCCCGTCGCCGACGTTTTTGAAAAACGCAATCCTTCCGCCGCCGAGAAAAATTGGGCCGAGAACACGCTTGCGCCTACGCTCGAAAAATCTCCTGAGCGGCCGATTGGCGCGCCCACCGGCGTGAATCGCGATGAGCACGGACACGCGCGCTTTACGACCATCTCTGGCGTGCCTATTCGCCGCCTCTACACGCCGGCCGACCTGCCCGCAGATTGGAGCGAAGAAAAATATCTCGGCTATCCCGGCCAGTCGCCGTACACGCGCGGCATTCACGCCACCGGATATCGCGGCAAGCTATTTACCATGCGGCAGTTTTCCGGCTTCGCCTCTCCCGAGGAAACCAACCAGCGTTACAAATACTTGCTTGAGCACGGCGGCAGCGGGCTTTCTGTAGCATTCGACTTGCCCACGCTGATGGGCTACGACTCCGATCATCCGGCGAGCGAGGGCGAAGTAGGCAAGTGCGGCGTGGCGATCGATTCTCTCGAAGATATGGAGATTCTTTTTGGCGGCATCGACCTGGAGAAGACCACGGTCTCGATGACCATCAATTCGCCCGCGTCGGTGCTGTGGGCCATGTATTTGGTAGTTGCGGAAAAACAGGGCGCCGACTGGAAGAAGATTTCCGGCACCATTCAGAACGACATTCTCAAAGAATACATCGCGCAGAAGGAATACATCTATCCGCCGGCGCCTTCGATGCGGCTGGTAATCGACACGTTCGAGTTTGGCTCTAAGTTCACGCCGCGCTTCAATACCATTTCGATCAGCGGATATCACATTCGCGAGGCCGGTTCCACCGCTCTGCAGGAATTGGCCTTTACTTTGTATGACGGCGTTGAGTATGTGGAGTGGGCGCGGCGGCGCGGCCTCGATGTGGATGATTTCGGTCCGCGGCTCAGCTTCTTCTTCAACGCGCACAACGACTTCTTCGAAGAGATCGCCAAGTACCGCGCGGCACGAAAGATATGGGGTCAGGTGATGCGAGACCGGTTTGGCGCCAAGAACCATCGCACTTGGCTGATGCGCTTCCACACCCAAACGGCGGGAGTGTCGCTGCCCGCACAACAGCCCATGAACAACATTGCGCGCGTGGCTTTGCAGGCGCTGGCCGCAGTGCTGGGTGGGACGCAGTCGCTGCATTGCGACTCCTACGACGAAGCGCTGGCCCTGCCCACCGAAGAAGCGGCGCGCATCGCGCTGCGCACTCAGCAGATTATCGCCTATGAATCAGGAGTAACACAGACGGTCGATCCGCTGGGTGGGTCGTATTTCCTGGAAAGCCTGACGCTCGAAATGGAAAAGGGCGCGCTCGACTACTTCAGCAGACTCGACGCCATGGGTGGCATGGTGAAGGCAATTGAGCGCGGCTATCCGCAGAAGGAGATCGCCGAAGCTTCCTACCAGTACCAGCGCGCAGCCGAGGCCAGAGAAAAAATCACGGTGGGCGTGAACGAGTTCGTGATCGAAGAGGAGTCGCCCCACATTCTCTACATTGACGAGACCGTGGCCCGCCAGCAGTCGGCGAAGTTAAAGGCGTTGCGCGCCCGGCGCTCGAATGACGACGTGAGGCGCACGCTCGACGCACTGCAGAAAGCCGCAGCCGAGGAGCCGAAGGCCGGCGCAAACGGATCCGCGGCGAACGGAAATATCTCGAACGCCAACACCATGCCCCACATCGTCGATGCCGTCCGCGCCTACGCCACTGTGGGCGAGATTTGCGAGGCGCTGCGGCAAGTCTATGGGACGTATACGGAAACCAGCGTGACCTAGAGCTTGAAACGCGAGCTTCGGCCGGGGTTTTGGGCTCGTGACGAGACCGATTCGGGTAAGTCCCTTTCCCGCAGGCTCGAGTTCTCTTTGCAAATCCTCGGGGAAATGCATAGATTCCTTATCGTGGGCGTGACAACATCCTCGCTCTTCTCATCTTGCCGCCCGTGACCATATCCGACCCTTCATCCGCTACTCGATCCAGCGGTTGCGTCGTCGTCAAAGGACTCATCAAGCAATTCGGACGCTTCGCCGCCTTGCGCGGCGTGACTGCCGAATTCGCGGCAGGAAAGTTCTACGCCATTTTGGGGGACAATGGAGCGGGCAAGACGACTCTGCTGCGCACGCTAGCGGGCCTGAGTTCGCCGACGAGCGGCGAAGTTTCAATTCTAGGCGCAAGCCCCCGCGCGGCTTGCCGCGACATCGGCTACATGGCGCATCCCTCGCTGCTTTATGACGAGATGAGCGGCCTCGAAAACCTGCGCTATTTTGCCCGTCTCTACGGCATCGCCGGGGACCAACGCTGTGAACAGGTAATTCGTGCGGTCGGGCTCGACCCGAAACTGGCGCGGCCCGTAGGCCAATATTCGCAAGGCATGCGACAGCGCATGTCGCTGGCGCGCGCCATTCTGCACGATCCACAGATTCTTCTTCTGGACGAGCCGTTTTCCAACGTCGACATGCATTCGGCGCGCGAGATGGTTGCGCTGCTCAAGTCCATGCGCGAAGCCGGCAAGACGATTTTCCTGGTGACCCATCAGGCTTCGCTGCTGGCTGGCGCGGCGGACGAGTTTGTCTGGATGGAACTCGGCAAGATCGTGGACCGCACTCGCAGCATTCCCCCCGACTTCCCGGCAGAGAGAGCGCAATGAATTCTCTTTGGTCCATCACTCTCGCGACGCTGGCCAAAGACATCCGTCTGGAGTGGCGCTCCAAAGACGCGCTCAACGCCATGCTGTTTTTCTCGCTGCTGGTGGTGGTGATTTTCAGTTTTTCGTTCGATCCTCTGGCGGAAGAATCGCGCCACATTGTGGGAGGGTTGATCTGGGTGGCATTTCTGTTTGCGGCTGTTGTAGCTCTCAACCAGACGTGGGCCCGCGAGCTGCGGAATCAGGTGCTCGATGCCTATCGCATTTCGCCAGCCCCGGCGAACGCCCTATTTCTGGCAAAAGCTATGGGCAATTTTATTTTCGTCGGCCTGCTGGAAGCTCTGATGACGCCGTTGTTCATCGTTTTCTACAATCTGCGCGCTCTGGGCCCGGCCTGGCAGTTGATTCCCGTGGCGGTTCTGGGCACGTGGGCCCTGGTTGTGAACGGGACGTTTTTCGCGGCGATGTCGGTACGCACGCGCAGCCGCGAGCTCATGCTGCCGCTGCTGCTGTTTCCTATTTCCATTCCTGCGGTGCTGGGTATGGTTCAGGCGACTACGGCGATTCTCACCGGCGAAGAATCCGCCCGTTTCTGGATCGTGTTGCTTCTCACCTACGATGTGGTGTTTACTACGGCTTGTCTGGCTTTGTTCGGGGCCATCCTGCACGCCGAATGAAACAGGTATGAAACGGGCCTTCCCCATCCTCGCCGTGCTCACCGTGGTGTTCGTGGCTTACGGCTTTTACCTGGGACTGTTCGTCGCTCCCACGGAACGAACCATGGGCGAGGTGCAGCGCATTTTCTATTTCCACGCGCCTTCCGGCTGGACGGCCTTCTGGCTGTTTTTCGTCAACCTAATCGCGTCTGTGGTTTACCTGATCCGGCGCAATCTCAAAGCCGACGCGCTGGCGGTTGCCGCCGCGGAAGTCGGCGTCGTATTTTGCACCGTGGTTCTCGTTACCGGACCCTTGTGGGCGCGTCCGGTGTGGGGTATTTGGTGGACCTGGGATCTGCGCCTCACCAGCACGCTCGTCCTTTGGCTCATTTACGTTAGCTATCTCATGCTGCGCCGTTTTTCCGGCAGTGCTCAGACGCCGGTACTCGCCGCCGTGCTGGCCATCTTTGGGGCGCTTGATGTTCCGCTGGTTTATTTTTCCATCTGGTTCTTTCGTACCCAGCATCCTCAGCCCGTCATCGGCAACGGCGGCTCGCTTGATCCCAGCATGAGGCCAGCCTTCTGGACTAACGTGGCGGCGTTTTCCTGCTACGGTGCTCTACTCTGCTGGGCCCGTTACCGGGTGGAGTTGATGCACCGCAACGTCGAAGAGGCGTATGCGCTGGAATCTTTGCTGGATGAGGGCTCTTCGTCGGGCGCCGATACAAGACCGGCGTATCGCGGGAGCCCGCAATGAACTCCATTCGATTCCTCTACGCGGCCTTGATCGCGACGGCGCTGATCCATGGCTCCTATCTCGCGAATCTGTTTCGCCGCTACCGGCGTCTGCGGCGGCAGTTGCGGGAGACGAACAAGGGCGGGTAGAAATCGGGATTTAGGCTTCAGCCTGTCAGGCTTCGGCGAATCTCACCACGCAATTTTCTTGAGTACTTAAATGCCGGGCCGGATTTGCTGAAGCCCAAAAGCCGAAGCCTGGAGCCCGCTTCAGTTCGCTTTCCACCCGTTCTGAATCGCACTGAGCAGGTCGGGGCTGCCAGTGGAACGGAGAAATTCGTAATCCTCGATCATGGCGGCGGTTCCAATGCGCAGCGAAGGCAGGGGCGACTCCACGCGGATCACGCGGGCGGTGAAGCGCACGCGGACGGCGTCGGTGAGTGTGATGTGCGGGGGAAACGTCAGGGTGACTTCAACGCGTGTGCCCGCCGACAGCGGCCGGTCGAGGTAGAAGAAGACACCGCGGGCGCTTACGTTTTGGGTTTCCGTGTGGAACTCGCCGGTTTCCGCGAGGTGCACCACGGCAGGCAGGCGCATATCAAAGCGCCGCATCGTTCGCCGCTCCTGACGGTCCGGTTGCATGGATGGCATGTTCTCCGAGAGCATGGTTCCTCTAAGAATCTTCCCGCCCGGTACGGACTCAAACCACCTGCAAAGACTGAGCTTCCACTACAAGGTCTAAAAGGCCCTTCTGAAACTCAATCTATCGGTTTCTCTGCAGTTTGCAAGGGCAAAACCATCAATGGAATTGATTCGGTAAATGCTCATGCAACTTGTCCGGAGCGGCGGGGAACGAGCCAGACTTTGGGGAAGAGGTACCTTTGCTCGAGAATTCTCCAGATTTAAAGAGCAATCCCCCTGCCAACGGATTACTCGGTCCCCGTCTCTTTCTGGTGAAGAATCAGCAGGTTCGGGCCTTGGCCGGTCACCACATCTCGAGACCGTGCAAGGGTTTGCAGAAATCGGAGAGCGCAACAGCGCCTTGCAATTCGTTTCAACCACTTTCGTGCTACCCACCGGCATCTTTCCGCCTGCCTCCTAGCATCTGACGATTCTAATGTGCGGCCCGGGTTTGTTCCACGATTGAGCTCAGGAAGGATATGAAATTGGCGAGCGCCAAGCTGCTTTGCGTGCGCCTGCATGTCCTTTGCGGAGCGCCGCAGCACCAACTTGCCCGGGCCTCGCTTGACATGCTATCCGGCAGATGTTTAAGTAGTTGTTTATTTTCCATGAGTTCCAGTCACTAGCAGGCAGTGGGCGGCTTCGCCGGCGTCAGGCACAGAACTGACTCCTGCACCGTATTCTGCGGTCTCTCCATTTGATCTGACGATCAGAGCGAAAGATCGGCTTGCGTGAAGCAAATCGGAGGAAAACTGGTGGGATCGAATCGGAGGAACTTGTAATGGGAAATGGCCGTGAGTCGGGAAGCAGTCTGGCGCGAGTTCGCGCTCTTGGAGCGGGACTGGCGCTGCTGGTAGCCGGTTGCCTCCTGCTCGGTTCGAGTTTCCGCCACGCTGGCCGGGATGCTGATGCTCTGGTTCGCGTCTCAGGTTTCCCGCTCACCGCCGCCAACCAGCCCTCCTCGAACGGAAAGCCGAATGTTCAGGCTGTCCTGGGCCATCTGCCGCTGATCTTCGAACCGAACCTCGGTCAGTTGAACCTGGGTCAATCGAACCTGGGTCAATCGAACCTGGGCGTAAAGTACCTGGCGCGCGGCGCCGGCTACAGCCTGTCTCTTGACGCGGCCGGTGCGGTGCTGGCTCTTCCCAGCGCCCGCAGCTCGCAGCCAGCCTTGGTGCGCATGAAACTGGTGGGTGCCAATCCCGGCGCAGCCATCGCGGGCGCGGATCCCCTGCCCGGCAAAAGCAATTATCTGATCGGCAACGACCCCCGCCGGTGGCATCGCAATGTGCCTCAGTTTGCGGGCGTCCGCTACCGGGAGATTTACCCGGGAATCGACCTGCTTTTCTACGGAAACCAGGGCCATCTGGAGTATGACTTCAAGGTTGGCCCTGGCGCGAACCCGTCCAGCGCCGAACTCGAGTTCGATGGCGTCACCAAGCTACAGCTCCAGCATGGCGATCTCATCCTCGATCGCGGCGATGCGGGCAGCGTGCGCCTGCAGGCCCCGCGCATCTATCAGGACAACGCTGGCAGCCGGCAGCCAGTCGAAGGGCGCTTTGTGCTTCGGGCCGCCAACCGCGTCGGATTCGAAATCGGCAATTATGACCGCGGCCGCGAACTGGTTATCGACCCCCAGCTGGATTTTTCCACCTATTTCGGCGGCAGCGGTTCTGAAACTTATCCTTCTATCGCCGTCGATACTGCCGGCAATATCTATCTCGCCAGTTCGACGAATTCGCCGACAAACAGCTTCCCGTTCCCCACTGTAACTCAGATCGGCCCGGGGGCTAATGTCTTCGTCGCCAAGATCGATCCTACCGATCCTCCGTCGGTTTCTTATCTCACATTTTTTGGAGGCACAGGCGCCGATAACAGCGTCGGTATCGGGGTCGATGGCGCCGGTAATGCCTACGTCGTGGGCAACACCACGTCCAGCGATTTTCCAACCTCTGCCACCAACGTCCTCGGTTATCAGACCGTGCCTGAGACCAAAGGCCCGCAATGCGCTTCCGTTACCTGCACATCGGTATTCGTGAGCGTGCTGAACTCGACCGGCGCAGCCTTCAATTATTCTTCCTACCTCTCCGGTAACGGCGATGACGACGCCACCGGCATGGCCACCGACTCCAAGGGCAACGTTTTCGTCACCGGTACTACAACCTCGAACGACACGCCCACGCTGCAGGATCTTTTCCCCGCGGCCGAAGCGCCTCCGGCCGCGCAGACGCCCTTCCAAAGCTCTCCTCTCGCCGCCGTCCAGTTTTTTGTCACCAAGGTCAACACGCTCGCCGCCGGCATTGGCAGCATTTCCTACTCCACGTATTTCGGCGGCGGTTCGCCCGCCAACGGCGTCGCCGTTGGCGGAGGCATTGCCGTCGATATTTCCGGCATCGTGTATTTTACCGGTACCACGAACTTCATCTCGGGTACGAATTCGGCCACGGACTTCCCCATCCTGAATCCCTACCAGCCCTGTCTGGACCAGATTCCGCCCACGGTGATCACTAATCCGGTGACTTGCGCCAACACCACCGGCACCACCGCGACCGACGCCTTCGTTGCCAAACTCAATCCCAACGGACCGGTGGGCGCGCAGCAATTGCTGTTCTCCACCTACCTCGGCGGCGCGGGAACTGATTCGGGCGTGGCGATTGCTCTCGACCCCGGCGCGCTCAACATCTACGTCACCGGAGCCACGAATTCTGAACCTTTCGTCTCGGCGATTCCTACCGGCACAGCGACATTCCAGCTCTGCCTGAATGTTCCGCCGCCCAATCCCACAACATGTCCCGCGGCTACCACGTTCACCGATGCCTACGTAGCGCGCTTCAACAATCCTGCGGAAAGCTCTTCAACGACTACGGAAAACGTAGGTCTTACCTACTTTTCCTATGTGGGTGGGAGCGCCAACGAGAGTGGGCTGGCCATCGCCGTGGATACGGCGAGCGGCGCACTCATCACCGGCTCGACGACTTCACCCAACTTTCCTTTCACCACGGGTGCCATTCAGAGCGCGCTCCTCGGACCACAGAATGCCTTTTTTGCCCGCATCAACACTTCGACGACCTCCGGGGAAACCGGCGTCGGCTCCTATGCGACTTATTTCGGCGGCAACGGCACGGATCGCGGAACCGGCATCGCCCTCGATTCCAGCTCGAACACTTACTTTGTCGGCGATACCACTTCCACCAATCTTCAGGTTGCCAATTGGCTGCAGAACACTCTCAATGGCCCCAGCGATGACTTTATCGTCAAGCTGGGCACGGCCGCCGATCTGGCCATTACAGGCGAGCTGACGCTCGGCGCTGGGCAGACCACGGTCAGCGCGGGGAACCAGGTCACCACCACCTACACCATTACCAACAACGGTCCCGATCTCGCCACCAACGTCATCGTCAGCGGCATCATCCCGTCCGGAACCACATTCAACAGCGCCAGCGCCGGCTCCGGCACCTGCAGTACGGCTGCGACCGACCTCACCGTCGCTTGTACCATCGCGGCTCTGCAGTCCGGCTCGACCGTCACGGTCACTATCGTTCTGACTCCCAATGCGTCGGGATTCTTCACCTCATCCGCTTCGGTCTCGTCGGTCACCAACAACGACCCCGACCCAGGGAACAATACTTTTTCCGTTTCGTTTGAGGCCACCGACTTTGCCGTCACCGTGTCTCCTTCGAGCCAGACTGTGGCCGCCGGCAACACGGCGCAGTACACCGTGACCGTGACCCCGCAGCAGGGCGTATACGGAGCCAGCATCACCCTTGCCTGCAGCGCGAACGTTCCCGGCGGCGCCACCTGCACCCTGGTACCCAGTACCATAACCCTCAACAGCCGCAGCGCCCAGTCCTCAGCTCTGGAACTGACGACAACGGCGCGTCCCGTGAACACAGCCAGCATAACCGCTGGGCATGCTCCGCTCTATGCCATCTGGCTCATTGTGCCCGGGATCGGGTTATTTGCCGCCGGCAAGGGCAGCCGGCGCCGCAGAAGGCGCGTCGTAGGGGTTCTGTTGCTGTGCGCTCTGTTTGCCTTGCTTGCCTTCCTGCCAGCTTGCAAGAGCAAGGCCACTACTACCACCGTGAGTGGAACTCCCGCCGGCACCTATACCCTTACGCTGACCGGAACCTCAGGCACCGACACCCACAACGCCAATTTTATTTTGCAGGTGGAGTAGGCAAGCTCCGGAAAAATTCCCTCGGAGGGCTTGAGGAATTCGGCCGATCGTACTCTCAACCGGCCTCCTAAGCTCCGGCCGAAAGCTTGTGATGCGCCTCGGCGATGCCATATTGCCGGATCTTGTAGAGCAAAGCCTTGTAGCTGATCTGCAGCAGCGCGGCCGCCTGTTTGCGATTCCAGTTGGTCTGGTCCAGGGCCTGCTTGATGGCTTCTGCCTCGGCCTCATCTTTGGCGCCGCGGGCCACCGATTTCAACCCTCCGCTCTCGCCGCTCTTAGCTCCCGGTTCTGCCCCAGCGCCGCCGTAGCCGTCGTTGCGCGGCTGCAATTCGGCGGCGGCCAGTTTCTCATCGGCCAGAATCAGGTAGCGCTTAAGAAAGTTGTTCAACTCGCGCAAATTCCCCGGCCAGTTGTATCTCTGGCAGGCCTCCAGCAGCGTAGGCGAAAGCGGCAGCGCGGGCCGCGCATAACGCTCTGCCATCTGCGCCATGAAGTGCTTCAGCAGGATGGGAATCTCTTCCTTCCGTTCCCGCAGCGGCGGCAGTTGCAAAGTGAAGGCATTGAGACGGTAATAGAGATCTTCCCGCAGCCGCTTGGTGGCCAGCGCCTGCGGAATGTCGATGTTGGTAGCCGCCAGAATGCGCACGTCCACTTTGATCACAGAACGGCTGCCCAGCCGCGAGAACTGCTGATCCTGCAATACATGCAGCAACTTGGCCTGCAGCCCCGGCGGCATCTCGCCGATTTCATCGAGCAGGATTGTTCCCTTGTTGCACAATTCGAACTTGCCCGGCTTGGCGTGGGTCGCGCCGGTAAATGCGCCGGGCTCATAACCGAACAGTTCGCTCTCCAGCAAATCGGCCGGCACCGCCGCGCAATTCACTTTCAGGAAAGTGCGGTGGGCACGCGGCGAGAGCTTGTGAATCAGCCGTGCCAGCACCTCCTTGCCCGTGCCGCTTTCCCCCAGCAGCAGCACCGGAATGTCCACGTGGGCGACCAGAGCGGCCTGCGAGCGGATCTTGCGCATGGCCGGGCTGGCCGCAATGAAAAACATGTCATCGGCCAGTTCCTCGACTTCGCCGGGAAGAGTTTCTTTCCCTTGCCCCAGGCACAGGTCAAGCACCGCATCGAGTTCGGCCTTCTCAAACGGTTTGGTGATGTAATCCTGCGCGCCCAGACGCATCGCTTGCACCACCTTGCGCGTATCGTTGACGCAGGAAAGCATTACCACCTTGGCGCTCGGCCGCATCTGCCGCAGTCGCTCCAGGGTCTCCAGGCCGTCGATTCCCGGCATCAGAACATCCAGCAGCACCAAGTCAGGCTCCATGCCTTTTTCCAACCGCTGCAGGGCTTCTTCGCCGGTCGACGCGGTTTCCACCTTGTAGTCGTCGACCTCCAGCAGCGTGCGGATATAGCGGAGCATGCCCGGTTCGTCATCTACCAGCAGTATCTTGGCGGCCTCACTCATCGATGCTTTCCTTTTCCCGAACTGGTTGCGGATGGCTTGTAGGGGATTAGAAACGAGAACTTGCAGCCCACGCCGGCTTCACTCTCCACCCAGATTTTTCCTCCCATGCCCTGCACCAGCCTGCGCGCGATGGCCAGTCCCAGCCCCACGCCTTCCTGTTCGTTCGAGGGCAGCCGGAAAAAATCGTCGAAGACTTCCAGATGAAACTCCGCCGGAATTCCCGGCCCGGTGTCGGACACGCTGACCTTCACTGAATTGGGCTGCGTAACATTTTGCCGGCGTCGCTCTCCGCCCGCCGCCGGCTGCGCCGCCGCGCGCCGCTCCCACATGTAAGCTTCGGCGTGCAGCCACACGGTTCCGCCCTGGGGGGTGAACTTGAAAGCATTCTCTAACAGGTTTGAGATGACTCGTTCCAGCTTTGGCGAATCGAAGGGAAATACCGGAAGCTTGTCATTCGCCAGAAAATAGAGCGCCAGTCCCTTTTCCTGAAAGCGGTTCGACCACAGGCGGCAAACTTCCGACAAGCATTGGTTGAGGTCGCCGGCCTCAAACTGCATCTTCAAGCCGCCAGTTTCCAGAGCGCTGAATGTCAGGAAATCCTGAATGAACTGCTGCAAGCGCTTGCCGTTGGCCTGCATGTCGCGCAGAACTTCCTTCTGGCGTGCGTTCAAGTCGCCCAGCTTTTCGCTTTGCAGCAGTTCGACATAGCCATTCAGAATGGCCAGCGGGGTTTTCAGATCGTGCGTAGCCGCAGCCAGTGCGTTAGTGGTCCGCTGGAAGCGCTCGCGCAACTCTGAGTATGCCTGCGGCAGGTCGGCGGCGGCGGGCAGTTCCCCCGGAAGCGCCGTCTGCGGCGCCGGCACTTGCCCCTCGCGAGATTCGGAAGCACACGTGTTCTTTTGCACGGTGGCCATAGGGAAACCAGTGATTGTGATACGGGGAGGGGTAATTCGTACCAAACTTACAGCGGAAGAATGCCGTTATTGGATCGTAATCCGGACCGTTTTCCTTGTCAACGAAAAATGTAAGGCGCTTACCCAAGTGTGGCAAAAACTTGCACTTTTCCGCGGCGTTGCAGCGGCGCGCCGGTTCGGGCAAGGGCCAGCTGGCCTCGCGCCTTGGGGCTGGAAACTCAGGTGTTTCTGGCTTTTGGGGTTCTAACCTTGCTGTTCGTCCCCTACACTTTTGGGTTTGCTCGGGCTTTACTGGTGTATTTGGCCCCTAAGATGCTGGAAATGTTGGGTTAAACACCGGTTGAAGGAGATTGCGTGAACGGTAACCGTGCAGTTGCCGAGCGTCGGCGGTGGCCTCGTCTGCCCTTGGCAGTCCCTGTTTTTATCCGCAGCGGCGCTGACCGGGGCAAAGAGTTCCTGGAATTTGCCACCGCGTTGAACGTGAGCGCGGGCGGCATGCTGGTGGCGGTGCGCCGCTCCTTGCCGTCATCAGCGCAGGTTTTGCTGGAAATCCCCAGCGCTCCCCTGGCTGCATTGGCGGCTCTGCCCAAAGCCTCTCGCAGCATGCGGGCCAAGGCTCTGCGCATGGAACATGCCGGGGGCTACGACTTGGTCGGCCTGAAGTTCTCCCGTCCGCTCTCCGTGCCGGGCACTGCTGCCAGAGTCCGTCGAAGGAAACTGGCTTCTTATGTGTGAAAAACTTTTCCTATAGTCCGCCGTTCCCTTGGAGTCCCTCTTCTCTGCCCTCGATTACCCGCATACGCCCCATCGAATCTTTGGTAAGTTGCTTTTCTTCAATGAGATAAGCTAGCCTACTATGGTCTGCATCCTCTCCTCTGGCAGTTTGGTTCTCAGGGTGCACCCAAGCTTGTGAGCCCGCGCCTTGTGCTGCAGGCTCGACCTATGAGCGTTATTAATCCAGTGAATTCGCTAGTTCAGCCCCTTGGGGAGATGCCTCCCGAAAGCGTAGTTTTTGGCCGCACCGATGTTATGCAGGCGGTCCGGGAGCGTCTGACCAAGCTGGCCGGAGCCAACGTTCCCGTCCTCATCCAGGGCGAGAGCGGCACCGGCAAAGACATCATCGCGCGCATGATTCACACCGCCTCGCCGTGGAGGACCGGCCCTTGGGTCAAGGTGAATTGCCCCGCGATTCCCGGAACATTGTTGGAGAGCGAACTATTCGGCTACGAGAAGGGCGCATTCACCGGCGCTTATGGCATGAAGCCCGGCCGCGTCGAGATGGCTCACCGCGGCACTCTTTTCTTGGACGAGATTTCCGAACTCGATCTGGCCTTGCAATCCAAGTTGTTGCAACTGCTGCAGGATGGCCAGTTCTGCCGCATCGGAGCGCAGGAAGATAAGAAAGTCGAAGTCCGCGTCGTGTGTGCCACCAATCGCAAGCTGGAGCAGGAGATTGAAAACGGTACCTTCCGCGCCGACCTGTTCTACCGCATCAACGTGGTGAATCTCCAGCTGCCGCCTCTGCGCGAGCGGGCTGCCGACATTCCCGAGCTGGTCGATTATTTCCTCGAGTATTACAATCGCAAGTTCAACGCCCGGGCCAAGCCGCTCTCCGCGGACCTGATCGGCGCGTTCGCCAAATATCATTGGCCGGGTAACGTTCGCGAGTTGGAAAACCTGATGAAGCGCTATGTGATCCTGGGCAGCGAAGATGTCATCTCCGCAGACTTGAAACCGCGGGAGCCGGATTTCTTTAGCGCCGAGATTCCTCTGGATGGCCAGATCTCGCTGAAAAAGGTGACTCGGCAAGCGGTGCGCGAACTGGAACGCAAGATTATTTTGAAAGTGCTGCAGAATCATCGCTGGAACCGCAAACAAGCGGCGCGTTCTCTCAGCATCAGCTACCGCGCGCTGCTCTACAAGATTCGCGATGCCGGTTTGCCTTCGAACCGCACCGCGCGCCGGCAGCCGGCCGAGAGCCCAACCAATCAGAGCGCGGCCGCCGACTAGTCACAACCACAACTTTCTTGAGCTACCCGCGCAGTTCGGTCAGCGCCTTCCGGGCGTCGGAGTAGTTGGGGTCGATCTTTAACACTCGCTCCAGTTGTTGGCGAGCCTGCAAGGGCTGGTTGGCTTTCTGGTAGGCCAGGCCCAGATGATAGTGCACACTTGCATCGTCTGCGCCGCCTCTTTGCTCGTTGAGTCGCAGCGATTCCTGGAACATTTCTATGGCGGTTTTGTAAATACCCTTCTGATAGTAGGCCCAGCCCAGCGTGTCGGCTGCATTCGGCGAATCGGGCATGCCGCGGCGCGCGGTTTGCGCCATGGCCAGCGCCACGTCGATGTTGCCTCCCTGCTGCAGCATCACGTAGGCGAGGTTGTTCGAGGCCAGGGGATTGTCGGCCTGGATCTCGAGCGCTTTCTGATACATGCCCCGCGCTTGCTCCCAGTTGCGCTGGGATTCGTACATCTCGCCGGCCAGCAGGTAAAGAGCGATCTCGCGCGGATGGTCCTTGATGGACTGCTGGTAAGTGGCGAGCGCTTGGCTCACCGAGCCTTGCGCGGCCTGCACTTGGCCCAGCTTCAACACCGCGTCTGAGTTGTTGGCGTCGAGCTCGACCGCTTTTCGGAATGCGGTTTCGGCGCCTTTCAAATCCTTCTTATTCTGGAACAGCGCCGTGCCCAGCAGATCGTAGAGTCCGCTGGTATTGGGCGATTTCGCAATCTGGGCTGCGGCCGCGGCCACCGCCTGACCGGGCTGCTTCTCGGCCAGATAGGTGTTCATGATGCCCTGCACGGCATCGGTGGATGCGGGATTTTTCTCCAGTGCTTCCTGGTAAAACTTCACGGCTTCGGCATACTCCTTCTGCACCAGGTGAAGATTTCCCATCTGCACATACGGCGCAGGATCCTGCGGCTCGATCTCGGAAGCTTTGCGCAAGTCCTGATCCGCGTCGGAATACTTTTGGCGATTCATCTCGGCCAGAGCCCGCAGCAGGTAGCCGTCGGGAGCGTAAGGCGCGTTGCTGATGATGGACTCTGCGGTCTGCAAAAGACCATCCACATCGCCGCGGCGCACCTGCAGGCCGGCCAGGGCGCGCTGCGCATCGGTGAGATCGGGACGCAGCCGGATGGCTTCGCGCCATTCCGATTCGGCGCGCGCGTCGCTGTGCTGCATGTCGAAGGCCACGCCCAGATGGTAGTGCGCAACACCGTTGTCGGGATCGTTCTTGAGCGCTTGCTGCAGGGAGTCCACGGCCCCGCTGGCGTCGTTGCGGCGGATCTGCATCTGGCCGCGATAATCCAGCGCGTCGGCATCGTGCGCATTGGCGGCCAGAATGTCGTTGTCGAGTTTGGCCGCTTCCTCGACGCGGTTCTTCAGGATGAGAAGCTGAATATAGTTTTTCTTTACTTGCACGTCCCTGGGATGATCGTGATACAGCGTGGCGTACTCGCCGGTGGCCTTGTCGAGATTGCCGGTGGCAAAATAAAAGTCGCCCAGCATGCGGTAGCCTTCCGAGCTGTCGGGAAAATTGTGCTTGCTTTGCTGCAGGAAAGCTTCCGTTTCGGCCTTCTTGTTTTCCACCAGCAGCAGACGGACATAGGCCTCATACGGCGATGGATCTCCCGGGTCCACGTCCACGGCGTGCTTGAACTGCTGTTCGGCTTCGGCCATCCGGTTGCGCGACTGGTAGAAACCGCCCAGCGCTAACTGCGCATTCATCGCCGTCGGACCCAGTTCGACGGCCTTCTTGAAATTGATCTCGGCCTGATCGAACAGGTTGCTGCGGAATTGCAGCAGCGCCAGGTTCAAATAGGATTCGGACCGGTTCGGATCGGCCGCGATACCCTTTTGCATCTCCTGAATCGCCGCGCCCACATTGCCCTGCAAGGCATACAGATTGGCCCAGGCCTCGAACGTAGTCGGATTGTTGGGCTGCTTCTCCCGCAGAATGTCGAGATGGGCCTGCGCCTGCTTGGCGTCGCGGCTGGAGATCAGCAGATTGGCCAGATCCAGGTGGGCGGCATAGTTGTCCGGCTCCAGGTCCACGGTTCGCGAGAGTTCCGCATACGCCCGGGGATAGTCGCGCAGCTTCAGGTAGGTCTCCCCCAGTTGATAATGAGCCTGGGCAAAGCGGGGATCGAGCTGCACCGCATTGGCATACTGAATGGCCGCTTCCCGGTACTTGGCTTTGGCGAAGTAACGGTCTCCACTTTCCAGATACTTCTGCTTGCGCACGTTCGGATCGCGAGAACATCCGCTGAACAGCGCAGCCATCAGGCACCCAACCAGCAAACCGCGGGCAACAACCGAACGGCTCATGTCTTCTCCAAGAATGTCCTAACCAGAATGTCCAAAAAAGAAGGCGCGAATAAATACGGTGCAATCAAAGCAGGCGCGAATAAAAAAAGCGCAAAAGCGAAAAATGAGCCGACGATCACACACCCGCACTCACTACACAAAGGTACTGCAAGACGGGGTACAAATTAAAGTTACGGCCGTTATTTCTGGGCGAACCGTTGAAAATGGAGATTTGGCACAGTTCTAGCCGCGGAAGTTTTCATCCCTATGGCGTCATCCTGAGCGTAGCCGCCTTTCAGGCGGAGCGAAGGATCTCGCGTGCATCGTCACCTGCTTCAGCCGCCTACCGCTTAACCTGCGCACCGTACTCCTTTAACTTGCGGTAAAGCTCCGCCTTCCCGATTCCCAAAAGTCGCGCAGCTGCCAACCTGTCGCCGTTGAGCTCGGAAATAGCATCCAGGATTGTCTGCTTCTCCAGTTCTGCTATAGGGATGATCCTGGGATGGTCGCGCTCCTGGACTTTGCGTCCGTCGACGACCGCGGGCAATGCCTTGGCGGCGGGCGCGCCACGCAGCAAGCCTTCCGTGCTCAGATCCTCGTCAATATCGGGCCAGTGCAGCCCGTACCCGCCGCCAGCGATCTTCCAGTTCTTACGCTGCGCGGCGGTGGCACTCAGCAAGCGGGGATACCACACCAGCGGCACGCTGATAATGCGGCCATCGCGCAAGGACACACTCAGCGCGTCGTCAGTGAATTCCACCCCCAACACGCGCTCATCCGCCGCCGATGCCAAAAAACCCATTCCAACTCTCCAGAAACCGTGCCCTATGCTCGATCACCATCAATTGTATCTCGCGCAGTTCGTGAGCACGAAACCCAAAGTTTGCCGCCAGTTGGACCGGATCGAGCCAGAACTTGGCAGAAGAGTCATCGCGGTCCACATGAATATGTGGCGGCTCATTCGGCTCATGGCTATAGAAATAGAATCGATACGGGCCCGATCGCAGAGCCGTCGGCATGCGCGGGATTGTAGCAGAGGAACGCAGCCTGGAACGCCTCGCGAAAACCTGCGCTATCGCGTCACGAAGCTCGCGAAATCCACACATCCCTGTGACATCTGACCTTGCCCCACTTGTGAAATGAGTCCATCATCACAAGGCGAGGCGGTAGAGGCCCGGGCACAAAATCACGCGTAACTCCTTTGCGCGCAAGATTTTGCCCGCAAGTTGTTGAGCCCCATAGATCAAATGCCGTTTTCTCGCTAAGTCGATGATTCCAATATACCGGGGGGGTAAGGGGTATACCCCTCAAACCATTTCGGGAAACAAAGATTCAACGCCGGCACCGCCCTGACGCAGCTATTCGAGAATATTGTGCGGGCAAATATGCACAGGCAGAATCGCGAAGGCCGAACTGTTCTCTAGCCGACCGCTGCAGCTTTTCGGCCGCTGCGCTTCCAGTACAGATATCCTGGAACGCCGGCCAGCACGATGGTCGTTCCCCAGAACGCCTCAGCAGGTCGCGTGAGGATCGTATTGAGTGTCCACGCTGTTCCGATCAGCACGTAGATCATCGGCAGCCACGGATAACCCGTGCAGCGATAAGGCCGCGGAATATCGGGACGCTTCCAGCGCAGCAGGAACAGGCCAATGACAGTGAGCGTATACGACAGCACCATGCCGTAAATGACATAGGTATAGAGCTGGTCATAGCGTCCGCTGACGGTGAGCAGCGCCGCCCAGATGCCTTGGCCAACAAGGCTGAAAGCGGGCGTCCTCCACTTTGGATGGATCACCGCCATGCGCTTGAAGAAGACGCCATCTTGCGCCATGGCCAGATAAACGCGTGCGCCAGAGAGCGTGCAGGTTGCGGCGGCGCTGAAGCAGGAAATCGCAATTACCAGCGAAAGCCACACTGCAGCGCGAGGCGAAAACAGCGTAGCTGCGGCAGCAGCGGCGATGGTCTCATGCTTGGCGATCTCAGTCAGCGGCAGAGCGTAGACGTAAGTCACGTTCATGCCAATGTAGATCGCTCCCACCACAAGCACGCCCAGCACCATCGCCAGCGGCACGTTGCGCCGCGGCTCTTTCACTTCGCCCGCAACCCATGTGATGTAAACCCATCCGTCGTAGGCCCAGAAAACGGCGATCAGTGCGACGCCCATCGCCGAGATCAACTGCGCAGGGTGAAGTCCCATCGTGAGGCCAGCGCCGTGCAATTGGCCGTGCAACTGGCCATATGAATGCCCGTACGAGTGAAAGTGCGACCAGTTGCCTTTGCCGATGGCGAATCCGAGAACCACGAACGCGGCCATCGCGGCAAACTTGGTCCAAGTGGAAAGATTCTGCAGCAGCGTGCCCCAGCGCAATCCCACCACATTCACGTAAGTCAGAATCGCGATCAGCAGCACACCGAACACATGCGCGCGCGTAAGCGTGATGCCCGCGATGGAAAGAACAACGTGCTCCTGCGAGACGATCGGAAAAACCTGTCCCGCATATGCGGCCGCGGCCACCGAAAGAGCGGCGATGCTGCCCCCGTTGGCGACGCTGAAGAGCATCCAGCCGTAGAGGAAAGCAATGAGATCGCCGTAGGCTTCGCGCAGGTAAATGTATTGTCCGCCGGAGTCGGGAAACATCGAGCCCAGTTCGGCGAAGGCGAAGCAGGCGCAGAGAGAAATCAATCCGCCCAGCACCCAAACCAGCAGAAACAGCGCCGGTTGTGGCAGCGGCGCCGCGATGTCTTTGGCAGTGAGAAAAATCGACGAGCCGATGATGCCGCTTACCAATAGCAATACGGAATCCAGCAGGCCAAGTCCGCGGATGAGTGTAGGCTGCGAGCTGGAAGATGCGGCTTCGGCTGCCGGCGGCGCGGTGGTTGGCTCCATGCTTATCCGATGCCGAGTTCGTCGGAAGATTCCAGCGGCGTGCCGCAGCGCCGGCAGAGCACAGCAGAACAATCGCCGCAGGTCAGCGGATCGGTTACTTCTTCGGCGCAGTTCGGGCAATAGAGAGAGCCGGGACCGGGTTCTGGCGTCGGATTCTGAGAGCGAGTCGCCATGCGGAGGGAAACTGTAACACAGCCGTGAAAGCAGCGGTAGCCGTGAGACGAGGCGTTAGCTCAGTTTCCGGATTGCCAAGCAGCCGTCCCGTGACGAGCCGTTCTGGCATCGTGAGTGTAATGGCGATGTTACGCCAACCATCGCTGCGTGCCCCGAAACAGTTTCTTACGGGCAGGGAATAGGAGCCGATGCCGTAACCATCTTCGCGAATGGTAATGAGCCAGCGGTCGGGGCGTTTGGATCCGAGGGAGCAAGAGTACTGACCGGCAAGTAGGGCCCCGAACCGGCGCAGTCGAATGTGTAGGGCTGGGTCGTCAGCGTATATTCCACATTCCCCAGGGGCGGTGGCGCAAAAGGTCCAATGCCCCAGTCGGCCGCGAGCGGACTGACGGTGGTCGGTGGCGCGGAAAAAGTGCCAGTCGCGACAAATTGAATCTGCTGACCGTTCGCAACCGAACTAATGGTGATGGATTGAAGCTGCCGATTGCTGCTGCTTCCGCAAGCCAGAGTCAAGGAAGCTGCGGACAGGAGGACGATGAAGGCCCAGAACCGGTTCACGGCGATCTCCTTTGGACATTGTAAACCTAGGAGAGTACGGAGCTACCAGCGGTATCGAATCGCCCTGCCGCTACTCAATTTACACAAACAGGGCGATAGCACTCACCTCTGAGAAGGGATTGGTCCGGATACTCACGGATAGACTGGGAGCAGCCGCAGCACTCGGCGACACGATAAAATCTTACTCATGCCAGAAAAATCCCTTACTCCCGACGAGAAGCTGCAACAGGAATTCAACCGCTGGGCCGCTGCCGGCGAAGGCGAGAAGATGGAGAGCCATCATCTCGACATTACGGCCAAAACCATTCGCCTGATGAACCTCCGCGCCGGGGAACGCATTCTTGACCTGGGTTGCGGCTCGGGTTGGGCGACGCGGTTGCTGGCGCGTTTGGTGGGCGAAGGCCCGGAAGGTTTCGGACAGGTCGTGGGACTCGATGTTGCCGACGAGATGATCCGCGTTGCGCGAGCCGCGTCGAGGGATTTCGAGAATGTGTTATACGTTTGCGGATCGGCGATGCAGATTCCGTGGGAAGAAAATTTCTTTGACAAAGTTTTGTCGGTCGAGTCTTTCTATTATTATCCCGATCAGGATCGCGCTTTGATGGAACTGTTTCGCGTGATGGCGCCGCGCGGCCGGTTATTCATTCTGATCAATCTCTACAAAGACAACCAGTATTCGCTGCAGTGGGTCGATAAGCTGAAGGTTCCGGTACACGTGCGGTCGGAGGCGGAGTACATCGAGCTGCTGAAGAAACATGCCTTCGAAAATGTAGAGGCGCAGCGAATTCCCGATGACACGCCCACTCCCGACGACTACCAGACGAAGTCGTTTCACAGGCTCGACGATCTGCGGGCTTTCAAGCGTGTGGGCGCGCTGCTGCTGATGGCCTCAAAGCCCGACCTACGTACGCCCGCGCCGGGATACACGATTTACTAGCGTTGTTTCTCTTCAGATTTTGGAATCGTCATCGTCATCGCGGCCGCTCAAATCTTTGACCGGGCTGAGAGCGCGACCGTCGGAGGCGTGATGAATATTGATGTGGCCGTTCACATTTGCCAACTTGATGCGCGTGCCGCCGCTGGCCAACTCGCCACGCAGGTCATGGCCGACGAAACTGCGATGGTTCACATGCAAGCCGAAGTCGTTATCGATTCCTCCGGAAACCGTGCTGGCCTCGATGCGGGCTTTCGAATCCGAAGGAATGGTCAAGTCCAAGGAACCGTTCACCGAATTCAACTCGATCGAAGATCCGGCAAGTTTGTCAAAGCGCGCATCCAGATGGCCGTTGATGGTGGAGAGCTCGGCGCGGCCGGCGAGATTGTGCGCTTCCAGCCGGCCATTGATGCACGAAGCGTGCACCTCGCCGCTGACGCCGGCAATGTCGAGCGCGCCGTTGATCAGTTTGATTTCGTCGAGCCGGACGCGGCGCGGAACCGTGAGAGTGTATTCAACGCCCGCGGGATTATTATGCGATCCCCAATTGAAAGTGTGATCGTGATCGGGATACTTGGTGCGAATCGAAAGATCGTCTTTGCCGGAGTCGACCTCGATCTTGGCCTCGTCAAGCCTTTCTTTGTTGTCGGCGTACTTCACGGCGTCAACTTTGACTTCATTGCGGTCCCAGGCGGTGATGTGGACATCGCCGTTGATGTTGTCGAGTTCTACGCGGCCGTCAGGAGTGAGAGCGTAGGTCTGATGAAACTCTTCGGTAAACGCGCCGCGATGGTCGGACGCGTCGGAAGCTGCGGCGAAGAATAGAAGCGCACAGATAGTCCCGAGAATGGTTCCCCACCAGGCGGAAGACCGGAGTTGGCGATGCATGATTCCCTCCTTTTCAAAACTCTTAGACTTTCCAAACCGGGATTGGTGAGAGGCCAAAACCGGAAAAGACCCATTTCCACCCTGATAGATACGGAAGTTACCTCCGTGATGTTCCCCTCTTTAACTTAACTGAAGGACAATCCCATCAAAGGCTTGAGTGGAGTTCGGTGTGTTGTATTTCTTCCAAAAAGCGAGTTTGCCGCGCTGGCAGAGGACTGTTCTGCCTATGCCGGCAAGGTTATGCGTTCTTTTATGCGTTTTAGGCTTCATGCTGGGTCTGGTGGCCGCTCAGTCGCCGGATACGGAGAAGCCAGTCCCCATTCTTACCGGAACTGCCGGCTATTTCAACTTTGTCACCGCCGGGCAAAACCAGATTGATGAACAGATCAATCCTGTGCTTCTGCTGCCGCTGGGCGACCGGTGGCTGGTGGAAGGGAGAATGGAGTGCGAAGGAGCGTTTCAGCGTCCTGCCGGTGGCGGCCCTTACGGCGGCGAGGTGAGCAAGAATCTCGATTATCTGCAAGCCGACTACATCGCCAACCCATACGTTACCGTCACCTTGGGACGGTTTCTCACGCCGTTTGGAATCTTCAACGAGCGCTTGTATCCCATCTGGATCCGGAGCTTGCAACAGGATCCTCTAATCTTGCCGCTCTCCGCCGAATCGAGCGACGGCATGATGCTGCGCGGCGGATTCCCGGTCGCCGCCGGTACCAAGGCCAACCTGAACTATGCGGTCTATGTTTCGGCAGTGAGCACAGACCACAACAACCTGCAATCGGATCGCAACGTCGGCGGGCGCATCGGCGTCTTTCTGCCGGGTCCGCGGGTTGAGGTGGGTGCTTCCTGGCAGAAGCTGTTGCAGGACGAGCGTTCGAACGCTTTTGGATTTCATTTTGCGTGGCAACCGGCGCGGCTTCCGCTCAACGTGCACTCCGAGTATGCCCGGTCGAACCAGGGGAGCGGATACTGGATCGACGGCGCCTACCGCTTGAGCCAAGTCCGGTTCTGGCAGAAGGCGATGCGCCACACCGAATTCGCGGGGCGGGCGGAGCAATTCTTCAGCGGCTCGATCGGCGCAGATGAGGCCGCGGCCCTTGGACTGCAGCCTGCGAGCACCCGCGAAGGTGAATTCGGGCTGAACTATTACTTGAAGGACGGGCTTAAAGCGGTAGCCAGTTACGGACGGCAATTCAGTTCGGCCGGAAATCTCAATCTTTGGACCGTAGGAATTGCCTACCGGTTCCTGATCCCGCTGGGGCGCGCGCAATGAAGATGAAAATGAGAATCGCAGTTTTGGTCTGCGCGCTCGCGCTCGGCTCATTGGTCGATACTCCGTTAACCCAGCTTTCCTTGATCCAGGGCTCGGTGGTTCAGGCCGCAGGGCCCTCCGGCAAGAAGGATGCAACCAGTTCCCCGGTCGTTCCCAGCTACGACGCGGACGCCATGCGCGTGCAGGGCGAGCAGCGCTATCGCGCCAACTGCGGCCGTTGTCATGCCGCTCCACGGAAATTTCCTCCGCGCATGATGGCGACAGTTCTGCGGCACATGCGGGTGCGGGCCACGATTACCGACGAAGACATGCGCCTGGTGCTCTTCTATATGACGCAGTAACCCCGGAAATAACAACCCCGAAGATAAAAGATAACTGATGACGAGATCAGCGAGGTTTTGTCGTACTCTTGTTGTAATCGCCGTGTCGGGCGCTCTGTTAGCCGGCATACCTCATGCCAATGCGCAGGTGCATGTCATCGAACTGCTGGCGGACAGCGACAGCCGCTACAAGATCGCCGGAGAACGCACCCCGGAGATCACCGTCAAGGCTGGAGAGCAAGTGCTTCTGCGAGTGACGGCGCGCCGGGGCAAAACCTGGAATCGGGATGGATCGATCCACGGCTTCACCCTGCTGCGGGCCAGGGATCGGACCAAGGTGGAAGGCTGGAACCTGCTGTTCAAGCCGGGCAGACAGGAATTCCAACTCACGGCTCCGGCTGAGCCGGGCGAGTACGAAGTGGTCTGCACGGTGATTTGCAGTGAAGACCACGAAGGCATGCACATGAAGTTCACCGTGCTGCCTTGAGGACTAAAGGGAGTGGTTATGAATCGAAACGCGACCTGGTGCGCGGCAGGGATTCTGGCATTGGCCGGCGCCGCATACAGCCAGAGTACAAAGGTCTTCCGCGGAGAAGTTTCCGACAGCCAGTGCGCGCTGAATATTCATTCACTGACGCGGTCTCATCAGGAGATGCTCAAATCCAAATCCATGGGCGGGACTGCGAACACCTGCTCGGTGTATTGCATTGAGCATTTGGGAGGCGAGCTGGTGCTGGCTTCGGGGCAGGACGTGTTCTGGCTCGATCGTCCGGATCTGGTGCATGGCTTCGAGGGCCAGAGGGTGAGAATTTCGGGAGTGCTCGACGCCAAGGCCAAGCGGATTCATGTGCTGAAGGTTGAATTGGACGAGAAACAGTAAGCCGGGTTATCGACTGCCTTTCTTGCCTGCCTCGGTTAACACAAATACTCCCAGGATTGCTATCTCTGGCTCAATCGGATGCCGGTAGCGCTGATTGGGGAAAACCACGTAGTAAATCGCGGTATAAGACAAGATCATCCAGAAGAGCAGCCACGCGCCCGGCCTGTGCTGGCGCAGTGCGCGGCCCAGTCCCCAGAACACCAGCACGGAGGAAGCAAGAAACAGCGAGTTCTTCACCTGCGCCAGCCACCAGGTTTGTGCCAGTCGCGGCGGTCCAGCCCAGTAGTAGACAAAGCGCTTGAGGCAAAGCAGGGCAAAGCGCGGGTAGTCGGCCTCAATATAGTCGAGCGCCTGCCGCTTGCGCATGGCGATGTAGGCGAGCTCGCCCATAGTTGTGTACTGGCGCATGGCGTAGACGTCTTGCGTGGGGTGCAGATACTGCATCCATGTGCCGTCGGCGCCGTTGCCGTTGCCGAGGCGAAGCTCAGCGCCGAAATTATCGCGAATGAAAATGAACTGGCCGAAAGTCTCATAGTTGCGGACCAGCCAGGGCGCGATGCAGGCAAAGAAGACCACTGACGCAAGCACCACGCCCGCGAAGGATTTCTTGCCGCGTTTCCACCGCCGATACCAGGCCCACAATCCCGAAGCCGGCAGGAACGCGAGCAGCACGGTGCTGTTGAGCGCGGCGATTGCCCAGAGCAATCCGAATGTGAGCCAGGGCTTGAGGCCGTCGCGATCTTCCAGGGTAAGTCCCAGTGTGAGCGCCAGCCATAGAATCAATGCCATCAGCAGCGCGGAAAGACTTGTTTCCCAGACCCAGCGCGTGCACCAAAACATTACGTAAGGCAGAACGGCCCACGTCCATGCTGCGCCCACGGCAACTTTTTCGGAAAAGACTCGCTTGGCGATCAGAAAGATCGGAATGCACGTCAGCGCAGAGAAAACGCTGTTGATGCTGAGAAGCACGAAGGCCGATGCGTGCGAATAAATGCCGAAGATTTTGAACACTGCCGCGGTGAGGCAGGGGTAAAGCGGTGGTTCCCACGCGGTGGGGCCGGTGGCTGCGCCGAATGGGTTGCTGAAGCCGTGTCCAGACGCGATGGCCGCGCCGATGCGTCCCATCTCCCAGCCGAAGCCGAAGTTGTCTTCCGCCGGTTTGAACTTGTAGGTGTGGCCGGCGATGATCCAGCCCACGCGCAGAAACAGGGCGATGGCCACCATCCAAAACTGCGACGCGCGGATGCGGCTCCACAGATTGAGCCATCCGCGGGCATGGCGGTCAGACGCAGCCGCCTCGTTGGTTGAGTGCATGAAAGTCTATTTGTAGCTGAGTGCAGGCTGGCGGGCAACTCGTGCCGCGAACTATAATGGTGCGGACTGAGGTCACCTCATGGGCTGGCTGCAAAACAAGTTCGAAAAGAATTTCATGATCAGCACGGTCGACTACGTGTTCAACTGGGCGCGCAAGTCTGCCGTTTGGCCGATGACTTTCGGCCTGGCCTGCTGCGCCATCGAAATGATCGCTTCTTCGACGGCGCGTTTCGACATTGCGCGCTTCGGTTCGGAAGTGTTTCGTCCCAGCCCGCGGCAAAGCGATCTGATGATCGTTGCCGGCACGGTCACGCTGAAGATGGCTCCGGTGGTGAAGCGCATCTACGATCAAATGCCGGACCCGAAGTGGGTGATCTCGATGGGCGCGTGTTCCTCAGTGGGCGGGCCGTTCAATACTTACGCCGTGTTGCAGGGCGTGGACAAGGTCGTACCAGTGGATGTTTACGTTACCGGCTGCCCGCCGCGCCCCGAGAATCTTTTCTACGCGCTGCTCAAACTGCAGGACAAGATCGACACCATGACCCTGGCCAAGAAGCCCACCGAAGTTCGCCTCGACCCGAACATGGTGGAGAATTTTAAGAAACAGGTCATGATCGCGCAGACGCTGCAGCCGAAGTAGCTGTCAGCCGTCAGCTGTCGGCCATCAGCAAGGCCTAAATGCCCAACTTCGCCAAGCTCACCACCGAATCCGAACTCCCCGCCGCCGACGAAGCCAAGGAATTTCCCTGCGGCGCGAAGACCATCTGCGTCGCCAACGTGAACGGCGCCTACAGCGCCATGGACAATGTCTGCCTGCATCGCGGCGGGCCGTTGGGGCAAGGCATGATCGAGGGTAGCAAAGTTGTCTGCCCGTGGCATGGCTGGGAGTGGGACGCGAAGACCGGCGAAGCCACGCAGGATCCCAGCATGAAGCTTGCCGTGTATCCGCTGAAGATTGAGAATGGCGACGTGATGATTGAGATCTAGCGGCATGGCTGGCCCGCCCTCATGAGTCCGGTTACGCACTTTTTCACCGGATGGATCTTCGCGAACTGTTTCGACCTACAGCGAAGAGACCGCGCCATCGTCACGCTCGCGTGCGTCGTACCCGATATCGACGGTCTGGGCATAATTCCGGAGTTGCTCACAAGAAACTCGGATCATCCCCTATTGTGGTTTTCTCTGTACCACCACTCGCTTCACAACTTGATGTTCGCATTGGTAATTGCCGTGATTGGATTTGCGCTGGCCAGCCAGAAGTGGAAGACGGGGCTGCTCGCCCTCATAAGTTTCCATGTGCATCTGTTTGAGGATGTGCTGGGTTCCCGTGGTCCCGATGGTTATCAGTGGCCGATTCCATATCTCGCGCCGTTCTCCTCGTCGCTGCAACTTATCTGGCAAGGACAATGGGGTCTGAACGCTTGGCCGAATGCGGCGATTACGCTCGCGCTCCTGCTGATCACGCTCTGGCTGGCATGGCGAAGAGGATTCTCTCCGGTAGAGATGGTCTCGGCACGAGCGGATCGTGCGTTCGTTGCTGCTCTGCGGCGGCGCTATCCAAGAAATCTCAAAAACTTTGAAGGCTGATTCTCGTACCCCGGAAACACATCATTCAAATTCTTGTTGCCCATGTGGCGCGCGACGGCTTCTCCGATCACCTGGCGGAAATCCGTGGTCAACGCCAGATCGCGGCCTTCGTAAAGTTGCGACTGATCGAGGCCCGGCCAGCGGCCGTAAACTTTACCGCCTTTCACCGGCCCGCCGAGGACGAACATTACGTTGGCGTGGCCGTGGTCGGTGCCGCGATTGCCGTTTTCGCGCGCGGTGCGGCCGAACTCGGACATGGTGACCACCACCGTATCTTCTCCGAGATCGCCGAGGTCGGTCCAGAAAGCGGCTAGAGATTGCGAGAACTCGCGCAGCACATTGGCAATCTGGCCGTCGGTGGAACCTTCGTTGACGTGATGATCCCAGCCGCCGATATCGGCAAATGCAACCTGCACGCCGAGATTGGCCTTGATAAGCTGCGCCAGTTGGCGCAGGCTGTCGCCGAAGCGTCCCTTGGGATAATCGGCGCCGGGTGCGGGCTTGTACTTCGACGGGTCGGCGGCCTTCAGCATCTTCACCGCGTCGAAAGTTTCTTCGCCGGTGCCGTGCAGCACGGTGTCGACCGAATTGTCGTACATGGCTTCGAAAGTGCTGGCCACCGGCGAAGCCTTGGGATTGCGCCCTCCGATGCCGAAATCGCTGATGTTGTTGAGTGCAACCGCGGGTTGAGAACCGCTCAGAATGCGGGGCAACGACGGTCCCATGGCGATGGCGCGAAACGCCGAATTCGCGGCGGTCTCCGGCATAGCGCGAAGCGAGCGGTTGAGCCATCCGTCTTCGGTGGCCTTTACGCCGGGCGTACCCGATTCCATGAAATCCTGCGCGTCGAAATGAGAGCGGGTGGTGTCTGGCGATCCCGCCGCGTGGACGATGGCAAGCTGGCGCTGCTGCCACAAAGGCTGAAACGATTCGAGCGCCGGATGCAATCCGAAGAAGCCATTCAGATCAATCACGGCCTTGCGCGGAATGTTGATGCTGGGCCGCATTGCGTAATACTGCGGCTCGCCATGGGGCACCACGATGTTCAGCCCGTCGGCCGCTCCGCGCTGGAAGATCACCACCAGTCGCTTATTGGATGCGCCGCCCTGAACCGCACCAAACGCGGCGCGAGTGAGGAAGCTCGGCACCGCGGCCGTGCCTACTACGGCGAGTCCGCTGTTGCGAAGAAAAACGCGGCGAGTAATGGACATAAAAAAGCTCCTGGCTGCTAGCTTCTAGCTGATACTTCGCGATACGCAGGATCGTCTTGGCTGGACGCAAGTAGCTAGAAGCTAGCCCAGCTATCTTTTCTGAAACTCCGGCGAACCCAGCAGCAGGCCCGCGATGGTGCTCTCATCCGGAGGGTGAGCTGCGTCGTCGGGCTTGCGGCCGGCCTTGTTGCCTTGCTTCTGCGGCATGCCATTGCTTGGCGCTGCCGGCTTTCCGGCAGAGTCGATCTGCGCGGCGATCGAGTCGTGCGTCTGCTTCGAAACGTCGCCTGCCAGCAGCACGGTCTCCATCTCAGACAAAGCCTGCCCTGAATCGGCCGGTGGCCCGTTCCCGGATAATTGCGCCACCGCGACATTCACGCCTTTTACTTTTCCTGCGCTCAATGCGAGGGCAAAATTCATGCGGCTGAGCAGCGCCGACGAACTGACCCATGTCTCCGCTTTCATCGAGTAGCCGGTCGGCGGCTGCGCGCCATACAGAGGCATACCGAAATTATTGAGTTGCCGCACCAGTTGCGATGCCTCGGTTACATCGGCGCCCGTGGCGCGCACGGCAGACGCCACGAACTCGAGCGGAGTTTTCACTTTGGCGCGGTAAGAGCCGTCAGCCCAGAACTCGGGCGAGTGGAAGAGCGTGCTGAGCACCTCGCGAATGTCGCCCTTTTTCTTCAAGAAAGTTTTCGCCATGCGGTCGACAAGGGCTGGCGGCGGATCGTCGGAAACGAAGCGCTCGGCCAGCTTCAGCGAAATGAAATGCGCAGTCTGCGGGCTGGTTGCCAGCCGGTGAAGCACTTCCAGACCTTCGCCCTCGCCCTTCGGTTTGATGCGATGACCGAGCACGAATTTGGGGCCGGGCTCATGCGTGCGCGGCTCAAATTTGAAACCGCCGCCTTCATATGGTTTTTCGATGGTCCAGCCGGTGAAGACTTTCGCGACTTCCGTGACATCGCGCTGCGAGTAGCCGCCGTTCACGCTGAGGGTGTGCAACTCCAGCAATTCACGGCCGTAGTTTTCGTTCAAGCCGTTGCGTCTGCCCTGATTGGGACGAGTCATCCCGCGAGGGTAACCGCGCCCGTACGGACCGGGATGCGCAGGAATGCCCAGGGCCTGCGGTGAATCCGGGCCGACGCTAAGCCAGTTGTCGAGATAGAAAAGCATGGCGGGGCTCTTCGCCGTAGCCACCAGCAGGTCTTCGAACTTGCCCAGAGCGCGCGGATGGATGACATCGCGCTCGTAGCTGGTGAGCAGCAGCCGTTCCACGCCCTTTCCCACGAACACGTTGAAGTGGTTGAACCAGAAATCGGTCATCACTTCTTCGAGTTGACGCTCGCTGTAGATGGCCCGCAGCAGCTTGGCTTGCGCCAGTTCGTCCGTAACCACCGCTGGCGGATTGTTCATGGCCAGCAGAATTTCTTTCTGCTTGGCGTCCAGGCCTTCGAGAAACTCCTGCCCTTTGCCGCCGCGCAGAGAATCGGCGAATGCAACTTTCTGCTCCACGGACATGTTGAGAATCTTTTTGAAGCGCTGGTCCGGAGGCAGGCTGGGCAACTGCTGCACCTCGAGGTCGGCGTAGAGTTGCTGCTCGCGGCGGCGAGCCTCGGCTTCTTCTTCGGGCGTCGGCTTGGGCGGAGGGACTACGTTCGCCATCGCCTTGTCGTCGGCCAGCGCTGTATTCATAGCGGAATCGTTGGTGGCCGTGCCCGCGTTCGCGGCGGAGTTGTCCGCTGCTGCGGTGTTGGCTGCCGCATCTGGCGGCATCATCATCATCGAATCCCCAGGCGAGGCGATGGAGGCTTTATCCGGCGAAGCGGTAACGCGCGCGTTCGCCTCCTTGTTGCTTTCCTTCTTCTCTTGCTTGTCTTGCTGGCGCGCGACCTGCACCTGAAAAATCGCGCGTTTCGCCGCATCCGACGGCATCGGCTTCTTGCCGTTCATCACGTCCTTGATCTCTTGCGGGTCGGGAAAATCTTCTGCGATTTCCCGCGTGCTCATGCGAGCGGTGCGAAACGGCTCCAGGCGCGCGTCGAGCGCGCTATCGCTGATCTTGTCGGGATGCAGTTGCAGATCGATCCATTTGTCGACGCCCATCGCCATGACTTGCTGCAGGTCGCCCGGGCGCGGGCCGAAGGTCAGGCGATTGAGCGCATGGGAAGCGCGCTTCTGGTCATTCTGGCCAGGAGCGCCTATGTCTTTTTTCTTGGCCAGCAATTGCGGAACCGCACACGCCAGGCTGAGCGACAGGAAAAGAAGCGCGAACTTGGCACGGCCCGATCGCATGGAGGACTCCCGGGAAGGACAAACGGCCTTCTTATTATGAACCCGAACTGAGGAAAAAGTTGCTGCCCGAGGTGGTTACGGAAGTGACCGCACAGGTTGACAAAGGCAGTATTTCAGGGGACTTGGCGGGAAACGACTTGGCGGGAAACGAAAGAGAGAAAAACCTAGGTCAAATACATCTTTCCCCGCGAGACTTTGTGTTGCAATGTCGCGGCGAGCTGGTCGATATCGCCGGCAGCTATATTTACCGAAATCCGGTCGGCGAGCAGAGGTGCGCGATTGCTGCCCACAGCATCGCGCCGCACCTGAATCAGCAAGGCCTGCACCACGCTGGGATCGTACTTCTGCGGCGACATGCGCACCAGATCGCTGAGGGCGCTGCCCAGCGAAAGCGGCTCGCGATAAGGGCGGGCGCTGGTCATGGCGTCGAAGGTGTCGGCCAACGCTACGATCCGCACCGGCATAGGCATTTCGTCATTGCCCAGCGCATCGGGATAGCCCGAGCCGTCGCTGCGCTCATGATGCCAGCGCACGGCCTCGGGAATCTTCGGCCAGGGGAATTGCACGCTGCTGACGATCTGGTGGCCGACCAAAGTGTGGTCGGCCATCTCGCGGAATTCTTCGGGATCGAGCGCTCCCGGCTTGCCGAACAGCCGGCGGTCGACGGCTACTTTTCCAATGTCGTGCAGGTATCCGGCGCTGCGCAGAGCCGCAACTTCGGCCGGCTCCAGGCTCATGGCTTCGCCGATGGCTGCCGCATAACGGCCTACCCGCAAAGAGTGGCCATGAATGTTGACGTGTTTCACGTCGATGGCGGTGGCAAAAGCTTCGAGCGCATTGTCGTAGAAACCGTGCAGCGAAGCCATCAGGCGCAGGTTGTCGGACACACGCTGAGCGAGAGTCTGCGTCAGCGTATGGTTGTGCACGGCAAGTCCGACGTAGCTGCACAGCAGTTCCATGGCATCGAGTTCGGCATCCTCATAAAGCGCGTCGCCGGGACGACGGCCAAGGGCCACCACTCCGGCCAGCTTGCCCGCCGCTTTGAGGGGAGCCAGACATTTGAAGAGCTCGGGCGCTACGTTTCCGTTGGAACTGAGAAACACCGAATAGGTGGAAGCATTTAGCACAATCGGTCCGCGCGCCGCGGCCAGCACGTGAACGTGCTTGGGCAGGAGAGGAACGAAGGCCGGGTCGGGCATCAACGCGAATCCGTTGGCGGCCACGGAACTCAGCATGGCGGGCTTATCGTGGAAAAGAAAAAGCGCACCCTCACGCGCGCCCGCGGCCTCCATGACCGCCGAGAGCATAAGGCGCGAGGTCTCGCTGAACTCGCGCTCGGCCGTCAGGGCGGGCCCGAGTTCAGAAAGCGCTTCGACTGTCCGCAACAGCCGCCGGAAATTGTTGGTCTCGACCGCCACGAAGAAGTGGTAGCGAGGAACGCAGAGCAAAATGAGCGTAACACGCAGCCAAGCGCGCTGCGAGAGCAGCTTGTTGGTTAGTTTGGTGCTGTGGTGTCGCGGAGACGGAAGCACGTTGATGAGTGTGATTCCCGCCGCCGCCAATGAAAATGAAGAGGAGAGTGGCTCAGGAGACGATGCTCACTCAAAAGTGTTCGCGCAACTCGGCGAAGCGTCCCACGATGAGCAGGCGCTGCGGCGGTGAGGCGGCGTTGACTTCGTCATGCTCGAGAATCCACGTGTTGCCATGCGGGACGAAGATCGCGTTCAAGCCCGCAGCCAGCGCCGGGTTGATGTCCGACTTCGGGCTGTTGCCGATCATCCACGTGGTAGCGCGGTCAAGTTTGTGCTTTGCCGTCACAGCGGCGTAGACGGATATGTCCTTCTCAGCTACGATCTCGACCGCGGCGAAATAATTTTTCAATCCTGAGCGTTCGACTTTTCCTGATTGTTCGGCCAGCGCTCCCTTGGTCATGAGGATCAGGCGGTGCCGGGCCGCAAGATATTGCAGCGTGTCGGGCACTTCAGAAATAATCTCCAACGGACGGTCGGCAATGGCGTGCGCAAAGCCTTGAATCTGAGCGTGCAGGTCCGGCGTGACCGGCCCCACGCTGAGCCGTTCGAATGTGTCGACCAGCGCGTGCGCGAAGCTGTGCAGACCATAACCGTGAGTTACGATGCACTCGCGCTCCACATCATTGAGCACTTCGCGGACTTGCTCGGGAGAAAACTCGTGGTGATTCAGAAACGAAATGAACTGGGCGATGGCCCGTTCAAAGTAGATGTTGTTTTCCCAGAGCGTGTCGTCGGCGTCGATCAACAGGGTTTGGGGGGACAAGCTTATAGCTCCTAGCTGCCAGCTTCTAGCGAAGCCGCTCATGCACGTCGTGACTCAATAGCGGGACTATTGCGGAATTGAACTCTTACTCCGCGCCAGGTAGAAATCCAGGTAGAAATAAAGAGCACTGGAGCAGAAGAAAACTGCTCAGCCCAAATTTCTGCCGGCACGTCCTCTTTCGGATAAGAGCATACGTGCAGCAGGAAGGACATTCCGTAAACGGTGGCCATGACCAGTGCCTGTAGCCGCAAAACTCGTTTCATTGACTCAGCTTTATAGCTAGAAGCCAGCAGCTAGAAGCTTCACCCGACCCAGTCCACGCGCGCTTCCGGCCCGATGATTCCCGCTTTGTGGCCCATGTCGAGCAGGCGGCGAACGGCTTCTCGGCCGTCGGAACCGTAGTCCAGCGTGCGCTCGTTCACGTACATGCCTACGAACCGATCGGCGGTCTGCGCGTCGAGATCGCGAGCGAACTGCATCGCATACGACAAGGCTTCTTCGCGGTGGTCGAGCGCGTACTGAATGCTTTCGCGTAACGCGGTCGTGACCGCCGCCGTTAACTCCGGCCCCAGCGTGCGCCGGATGGCGTTTCCTCCCAGGGGCAGCGGCAAACCGGTCATCTTCTGCCACCAACGGCCAAGATCCACAACCCGGTGCAGGCCGGACTTGTCATAGGTCAATTGCCCCTCGTGAATAATGAGTCCCGCCTCGTATTTGCCTTCGAGGACTTGCGGAATGATCTGGTCGAAAGGTACGACTGCTGTCTCAACTCCGGGCGCAAAAAGCTGAAGCGCAAGGTAAGCTGTGGTGAGTGTGCCCGGTACGGCGATGCGTTTTTCCTTAATTTCGCTCTGCGAAAACAGGCGATTCGCAACGACCATCGGACCGTAGCCCTCGCCCACGCTGCCGCCGCAGGCCATCAGCGCGTATTTGTCTTGAATGTAAGGATAGGCGTGGAAAGAGATCGCGGTTACGTCATAGACTTCTTCGCGCGCCTTCTGATTGAGAGTTTCGATGTCGCAAAGCGCGTGAGTGAAGCGCAGTCCCGGAACGCGAACCTTGTTGGTTGCCAGGCCGTAGAACATAAAGGCATCGTCGGAGTCCGAGCTGTGGGCCACACTGATCTCGCGCACCGGCGATGGAGCGTTGCTTCCGGCGTTCCTGGCTTCTTGTTCTGAAACTGCAGTCATCTTCTAAACTCCAAACTCGTTGGGGACTATCCGCTCACGGCGCCTGCGGGTCGCGATCGCGGCCGCGCACAGAACCTTGATCACTTCGGCGGAAATAAACCAGTACAACCCGAGATATGCAGCTTTCGCCAGCGAATGGGTAAGCATGTAAAGCCACGTGAGGCCGCCGGCGAACAGCAGAATCTCGCCCAGCAGGCTGGCGATAGCTGCGCGTGCGAAACTCTTTGCGCCGCGTTCCACAATGTATCCGGCCAAAGCCGCGACCAGGGGATAGACCATTAGATATCCACCCGTGGGGCCGATTAGTTGAGCAATTCCTCCCGGGCCCATGGGACTGAAAACCGGCAACCCCATCGCTCCCTCCGCCAGATACAGCGCCAGCGCCGCAAACCCGCGCCGGCTGCCCAGCAGCAAGCCCACCAGCAACACGCCAAAGTTCTGAACCGTCAGCGGCACCGGTGTAAACGGCAATGGAATCGTGATGCGCGCGCACAAGGCTACGAACAAGCTGGCGCTAACCACCAACGCAACTTGCCACATCGCTCCGAAAGTCCGATCCTGCGGGCTGTTTAGGGTCCCAATTGCCGATTTTGTCATGAAGAGTCTCCGTATCGTATCCCGAGGACCTGAGATCAGTGCTCGATACTGCCTGACCGGCGCTCGCGTTCCGCTTCCGTCTGGGGGCTTTCTTGCGATGTATGCGTCTTGCGCAAGTGGCGGCGCAGACGCATATACAGAGCGATGGCAACGCACACCACAGCAAGCGTGCTTACGCCCAGGATCAGAAACCACCAGATCATCCGCACAGCCGACTAGGATAACAGATGATCTGGTCGTGGCACGGAGGTCACAGCGGGGTCGGTTCGTTGCCTGGGATCAATCGCCGCAGAACAAAAGTACATCATGGCCAGCGAGAATACGGACCGCGCTTCCAGGCTTCTCTAACTTGCCTTCGCGGCGCTTCTTTTCTCGCGCATCGTTTGCACTCGCTTCAGCGTGAGCTTTAGCCGTTCCCGTCCGAACTTGGAATTCGTGATGACCTTCTCGATGTTCCCGAACATTTGCGGGTCCCCCATCTTTTCGCGCAGGTCCTTGAGAAAGGGATGGACCTTCGCAAAAATCAGAAACATTTCTCCGCTCACCGCCGGCTGGATGAACAGCTCCTCATTCAATGCCCCGTGCAGCACGAACGACGCGGCCATGCTCCAGTAGCCGCCGACCTGGCGCAGCCAGTTGTTTTCCTGCGTGCCCATGGCCGCGACAATTTTCATGCAATCGTCGGCACTCTGCGGCCAGAATTCGGCGACCCACCAGTGGCGCGCCTTGCGCATCTCCGCTTCACGGCGCAGATCGTAAAGTTGCAAAATCAATTGAGCATCCGTAGCGGTCGGTTTCTTGGGCATGTAAGCACCTCGAGGGAATTGAGTAATTGAGCCATTCACTGATTGTGCGATTTCAAAGCCAACGTCGAAGCGGCGTTTAAATCGCTCAATTACTCAATGGCTCAATCTCTCAATATACTATGCGGTCGTGGAAGCTGCCTCGGTCACCGGCGCCGCCCGCTCGTATTCGCATTCCTTATTCGGGCAGGCGATCACCGGTCCAGCCTTCAGGTTTTTCTCCACCAGATATTCGCTGCCACAGCTCGGACATTTCTCCGGAATCGGCTTATGCGCCGAAGTGAACTTGCACTTCGGATAATTTCCGCAGCCATAGAACGTATTGCCCTTGCGCGCCTTCTTCTCGACCAAGTCGCCGTCTTTGCACTCCGGACACTTCACGCCGATGAAGTTTTGCTTCACGTACTTGCAATCCGGATACCCGCTGCATGCGGTGAACTCGCCGTATCGCCCGTGCCGGATCATCATATTGCGTCCGCACTTCGGGCACAGCTCGTCGAGCGGAATGTCGGGCACTCTCTTGCCCTGGTCGAGACGCCGTGTTGTCTTGCAGTCGGGATAACCGGTGCAGGCCATGAACTGGCCGAAGCGTCCGCGCTTCAGCACCATCACCCGCCCGCAATTCTCGCAGTATTCCTCCTGCGTGGTCTCCTGCAGGTCGGCAGAGTCGAGGTCCGGCAGGTTGATGGGATTTTCCTTCGTGAACGTGCACGTGTTGGGGTCTTCTTTATCGTAGGTGCTGCACGCGTAGAAGGATCCGTGCTTGCCCCACTTGATCACCAGCGGCGACCCACAGCGCTCGCACTTCTCGTCGGTGGGCTTCTCCATCCGCTTGATGTTCTCCATATGCTTTTCGGCATACTTGAGATCTTTCTGGAACTTCTTGTAGAAGTCGGCGAGCGCGTCGGTCCACTTCTCTTTGCCTTCTTCGATCTCGTCGAGTTCTTCTTCCAGTCGCGCGGTGTATGCCACGTCAAAAATGTCGCGGAAGTTTTCCACCAGCAGATCAGTGACCACCAGCCCAATCTCGGTGGGCGTGAACTTTCCGCCGAGTTTTTGCACGTACTGCCGCTCCTGAATGGTCGACAGAATCGCCGCATAAGTCGAAGGCCGGCCAATGCCGCGTTCTTCTAGCTCCTTCACCAGCGAGGCTTCGTTGTAGCGCGGCGGAGGCTCGGTGAAGTGCTGCTCCGGCTTCAATTCCTTGAGTGTGAGTTTCTGTCCGGCTTCGAGCGCAGGCAGTTTGTGTTTCAGTTCCTCATCTTCTTCGTCTTTGCCTTCCTTCGATTCCTCGTAAACTCTCAGGAAGCCGTCGAACTTCAGCACCGAGCCGGTCACGCGGAACCAGAACACTTCGTTGCTGGCCTTGGCTTTCGCATCGATGTCGACCGTGGTCTGGTCGAAGACTGCGGGCATGATTTGCGACGCCACGAAGCGCTGCCAGATCAGCTTGTAGACTTTGAACTCATCTTCTTTCAAGTACTGCTTCACCTGATCGGGATGCCGCATCGCCGCCGTCGGACGAATGGCCTCGTGCGCCGCCTGCGCTTCCTTCTTCTCTTTATAAGTGTTCGGCGTCTCGGGCAGGTAAGGCGCGCCGTATTCTTTGCCGATGTACTCGCGCACTTCCTGGATCGCCTCAGGCGCAACCCGGGTCGAATCCGTACGCATGTAAGTGATCAGACCGACCAAGCCCTCTTCGCCCAGCTCCACGCCTTCGTAAAGCCGTTGCGCGATCATCATCGTGCGCTTCACGCTGAAGCGCAGCTTGCGCGAAGAATCTTGCTGCAACTTGCTGGTGGTGAACGGCGGCGCGGCGTTGCGGCGGCGCTCTTTCTTGTCGGCGGAGCGGACGATCCATTCCGCCGTTTCCACCGCAGCCCGTATCTTTTCGGCGTCCTCGCCGTTCGTGACTTCAATCTTCTCTTCGCCCTTGCCCAGAAACCGCGCATCGAAGGTCGGCGGCTTGGCTGCCGCGAGGTGCGCATCGATCGTCCAATATTCCTTCTTTTCGAACGCCTTGATTTCGCGTTCGCGTTCCACGATCAATCGAAGCGCAACCGTCTGCACGCGTCCTGCGGAAAGGCCGCGGCGAACCTTATCCCAGAGCAGCGGCGAAACCTGGTATCCCACCAGCCGGTCGAGCACGCGCCTTGCCTGCTGCGCGTCTACCAGATTCTGGTCGATGGCCCGCGGATGTTCGAACGCCGCCTGCACCGCGCGCTTGGTGATCTCGTTGAACGTGACACGCTGAATCCGTGGAGGCCCGTCCGCTTCTTTCTCTTTCTTCTTCTTTTTTCCCTTTTTCGAGGGTGCGCCGTTGCCGCCCAGTTCCGACGCCAGGTGCGCGGCAATGGCCTCGCCTTCGCGGTCCGGGTCAGGCGCCAGATAGATCGCATCCATCGAAGCCGCCAGCTTCTTCAGCCTGATCAGCACCTTTTCTTTGCCGGGAATGACGACATATTCGGTTTCAAAATCATTGTCGGTATCCACGCCAAGATTGCTCTTGGGTAGATCCTTGACGTGGCCGAGCGAAGCCTCGACCGTGAAGCCCTTCCCCAGATACTTCTGGATGGTCTTCGCCTTGGCGGGCGATTCGACAATGACTAAACCCTTCAATGTTCCCTCAGTTCTTCAGATTTTGTTTTGAAGCTAGCACGAATGCGACGGCGGCAACAAGTTACCGGCCTGAAAGCTTCGAGCTGCGAGCTCCGGGCTGGGGGTTAGAATCGGCTCGGTTGGCGGGTTCCCTACGAGGTACAAGTCCGACGGTGGAAACGGATCTAACGCGCTGAATCAGCGCAGTCAGCATGCGTTGCACCTCATCCACCTGACCTGCCATTGACTGAAATCTCCCATCCTCCAGCAAGTGCAAGTCGCGTGCGAGCAACAGATGATATTCAAGCTCGGTCGCCGAGCCGTATGCGATCTGCAGAAAACGGCACATCTCTCCGTCGGAACGCCTGCCACAGCCTTCGGCGATGTTCGCGCCAACTGAAGCTGCCGAACGCCTGATCTGACTGGTCAATCCGTACAGCTCTTCTTTCGGAAACCGACGCGTCTGTTCATAGACGGCCAACGTCACTTCGTGAGCTTTGCTCCGTACCTTGAGCTCCTTAAAATCTTTCACTTCTCCTCCTTAACGGTATCCCGGCTCTGTCGAAGCTCGCAGCCCGCAACTCGCAGCTCAAAAGCTCTTCACAAAATTCTTCCCCGGCATCTGCCGCACCTTGCCGTTCAGCTCCAGCTCAAACAACGCCGCAAAGATTTCTGAAGAAGACAATTCCGTCTCCAGACGTTCCACGATTTCATCGATGTGCGTGGCTTCGTCGGCCTTGAGCAGGCCCAGGATTCGCTTCTCGTGGGGCGGAAGCCCTTCGTCTGGAAATAGAGATGCCGACGAGCCGCTCCCGGATTCAGGCCCCGGCGGCGGCGTCAGCGCAAGTTTCACTGACGCCGGCAGATCTTCCCATACGTCTTCCCATGTGGCCACCAGCTTCGCGCCCTGCTTGATCAGCGTGTTCGGCCCCCAGGAATTCTTGTTGGTGACGTTGCCCGGAACGGCGAACACGTCGCGATTTTGCTCGAGCGCGCAGCGCGCCGTGATGCGCGTGCCGGAATATTCCGCTGCTTCGACCACCAGCACGCCCACCGCCATGCCGCTGAGTATCCGGTTGCGGATGGGAAAATTCTGCGGCGCGGCAAATGTCCCCAACGGAAACTCCGAAATAATCGCGCCTCCCAGCGCCAGAATCTGCTCGGCCAAACGAGAATTTTCTTTGGGATAGATCACATCCACGCCCGTGCCGAAAACGGCAACCGTCTTGCCTTTGGCCGAGATTGCGCCCCGATGTGCAGCCGTGTCTACGCCTCGCGCCATGCCACTAATAATGACCAGTCCCTGCGCCGCCAGGTCGCACGCCAGCCGCTCCGCCATTCCTGAGCCATACGGCGTGGGATGGCGCGTGCCCACCACCGCGAGACCCGGCCGCACCAACACTTCAGCCGCCCCACGCACGTAGAGAACTAACGGCGGATCGTAGATTTCCTTCAAACGCGGAGGATAAGAAGGGTCGTCGAGCGAAAGCAAAGTCGCGCCTGCCCCAGCGACTCGCGCAATCTCCTCGCGCGCCAACTCTGCTGATTTCCCCGTGGCGATTGATTGCGCCGACACCGCTTGAATTCCAGCGCTTTCGAGTTCGGTGAGCGAGGCGCGGAAAACCGCTTCGGGTGTGCCCAGATGCTCCACCAGCTTGCGTGCTCTGGTCGGCCCCAGTCCGGGGGTAAGCCAAAGGCCAAGCCACTCGAGGAGATGCGTAGCAGAAGGGGAAACAGCGACGGCGTTAGACACAGCATTCACTCCAATCCTCGCCCACAACTTTCGAGGATGCGCAACCGCGATGGGCGCATCGCTCGAATCAGCTCGCACAAGTCAGATCGCGCGAATAACGGACCGCGGCGTCCAAGCGTCTTGCCGAACTCGCGGACTGTAATCGCTGCCGGAAACCGGTGTCAAGGGAAGCCGTCACAGGGGGCTGTTGAAAACGCCGCTCTGCTAGAATCGACGAGCAATGAGACGTCTGCGCATTTCGGCCATTTCCTACCTCAACACCGCTCCGCTGATGTGGGATTTCGAACACGGCAACATAGGCAGCAAATTCGAGATTTCTTACACGCTGCCTTCAGACTGCGCCCGGTCGCTTGAAGCCGGAGCCGCCGACATTGGCATCATCCCGGCCGCAGCCTACGCGCAGATTCCCGGGCTGCATGTGCTTCCCGGCGTAGCCATCGCTTCGCGCCGCGCCGTTCGTTCCATTCTTCTGGTCAGCAAAGTGCCCGTGGAAGAAATCCGCAGCGTGGCGCTCGACACCTCCTCGATGACCTCGGTGGCTTTGGCCAAAGTCTTGTTTGAAAAATGGCTGGGCGGCGGAAGAGTTTTCAGCGCGATGGAGCCGGATATCGAAAAGATGCTCGCCCAGCACGACGCCGCACTCGTGATCGGCGATCCCGCGTTGCAAATCGACCGCTCCCGCTATCACACTCTCGACCTCGCCGAAGAGTGGATTCGCCACACCGGCAAGCCCTTCGTTTTCGCCTTCTGGGCGATTTGCGGGCAAGCCCTGCAGGAGGCCGATTCTGCGCTCGATTTGCCGGCGATATTTCAGCAATCCCGCGATCACGGACTTCGTCCCGAAAGCCTCGACGCGATCGCTCGCGAGTGGGCGCCGCGTTTGCATATCGGCGAAGCCGGCGTCCGCAGTTATCTGACGGAAAATATCCACTATCAGCTCGACGCCGGCTGCCTCGACGGTCTGCAACTGTTTTATCGTTATGCGGCAGAGATCGGTGCTCTGCCTTCCGCGCCGCAGATTTGCTTTCTAGAAGCCGCGAAAGCGGCACTTGTTTAGCGGAGCATCGTTTAGCGCAGCATCGTCTAACGCAGCATTGTTGAACACAAGCATCGTTTCGCGCATCTCATGCTTGGCACGTAGATTCCTCCAAACTTCAAAAAAGAATGCTGCCACATCTTCATCCCCTGCTTGCAGTTCCTATCTGGCGGCAACTGCGCCATCTCGGCGGAGTGGGTCTCATCCTGTTGGGACTTGCCGACAACTCCGTGGTTCCGCTCACCGGCAGCATGGACGTTCTCACCATCTGGCTGGCCGCCCGTCATCGCGAACCGTGGCCCTACTATGCCCTGATGGCCACGCTGGGCGCGGTCATCGGCGGCTACATCACTTACAGCTTGGCCCGCAAGGGCGGCAAAGAAACTATGGAGCGCAAGCTCTCGAAAAAAAGAGCCGCCCAGGTTTGCAAAGCATTTGAACGCTGGGGATTCAGCGCAGTCGTTGTCCCTGCCCTGCTGCCTCCGCCATTTCCATTTCTCCCGTCTCTGTTAGCCGCGGGCGCCATGCAGTACTCGCGAAAAAAATTCTTAGCCGCATTGGTGCTCGGCCGCGGGCTTCGCTACTTCATCGAGGCCTACTGCGGATTCCATTATGGCCGGCACATCCTGCGTTTCTTCTCTCGATACTACAAACCGGCGCTCGCCATTCTGATCGGTTTAGCAGTGATTGGTGCTGCGATTACAGTCATTCAATATCTTCGCTATAGGAAGAAGTAAGCCATCCCATGCCGTCAACTCAAACCCAACCCCCGTCGATGACAAAGCTCTGATTGGTAATTCCCGCGCTGTCGTCAGCGGCCAGGAACAATACCAATCGCGCAACCTCCTCCGGCAGCAGTTCACGCTTCAGGCTTTGGCGCTGCATGATCTCGGCCAGATAATCCGGCGTCATCCACATGCGCCGCTGGCGTTCCGTCATGATGGCGCCCGGCAGCACGCAATTGACGCGAATATTCGCCTCGCCAAGTTCCCGTGCAAGTGTGCGCGTGAGGCCAACGATTCCCGCCTTGGCAGTTACATAAGCCGGCAGGCCCGTTGACGGAATCATCCACGCGATCGAACTCATGTTGATGACCGATCCGCCGCCGGCCGCCGCCATGCCCGGCGCCACCGCTTGCGTTGCGAAAAACTGATGTCGCAGGTTCACCGCCATCCGTTCATCCCAGTATTCAGGCGTGACGTCCGCAAACTTGTGCCGGTCATCGCTGGCAGCGTTGTTGACCAGAACCCGCACCGCCCCGAGCTGCGCCTCCACCTGAGCGACCGCAGCCCGCAGCGCTGGAATATCCAGCAGGTTGCAATGCATGAACACCGGCGCATGAAGGCACCGGGATCTGAGATCTTCCACCAGCCTGCCCGAAGCTTCGTCGGCCACGTCGAGAAATGCAACCCTCGCGTCCTGGAGTCCGAACTGTTCCACAAGCGCCGCGCCAATTCCCGAGCCCCCGCCGGTTACCAACACCACCGCACCACGCAGGCTCGGATAGCGGGCAAAGTTTTCAGTCTGAGTCATAGGATTTTCGAGATATGTTAGCGCGAATCGACGCTCAGCCGTTTGGAAGCAAGCCGCAAACTCCGCTAGAATGAAGCAGGTTCTCTGAGTCCCACATGTCCCTGACCAAACCCCAAGCCCTCGACCTGTTCCGCTCCGATGACCTGATCGGCATCGGCATGGAAGCCGACGCCGTCAGGCGCAGTCTTCATCCCGAGGGCACGGTCACCTACATCATCGACCGCAACATCAATTACACGAACTTCTGCACCGAGTACTGCACTTTCTGCGCCTTCTACCGTCCGCTGAAGGGTCCTGCGGCCAAAGAAGGCTACATTCTCGATTTCGACACCATCTACGAAAAAATCCGCGAGACCGTCGAACTCGGCGGCACCGGCGTGCTGATGCAAGGCGGCCTGCATCCCGACCTCAAAATCGACTGGCACGAGAAAATGCTGCGCGGCATCAAGCAGCGCTTTCCCCAGGTTCATCTCCACTGCTATTCCGCTTCCGAGATCATTGCCATCGCCGAATATAGCCAGCTCAGCATTCGCGACACGATTCTCCGCCTGCGCGACGCCGGCCTCGATTCCATTCCCGGCGGCGGAGCCGAAATTCTCGACGACGAAGTCCGCTACAAAATCGCCCGCCTGAAGTGCCTTACCGGCGACTGGATCAACGTCCACCGCACCGCCCACCAGATCGGTATGCGCACCACCGCCACCATGATGTTCGGCGTCGGCGAAACCTACGAGCACCGCGTCAACCACTTCCAGCAACTCTACGATTTGCAGGAAGAGACCGGCGGCTTCACAGCCTTCATCCCGTGGAGCTTTCAGCCCCACAACACCGCGCTAGGCGGCCGCCATTGGGACGAAGCCACCGCCGTCGAATACCTCAAAGTCCTGGCCATCTCGCGCCTCTATCTTTCCAACTTCCTCAACGTGCAATCGAGCTGGGTCACGCAAGGCTTAAAGGTTTGCCAGATGGGCCTGCGCTTCGGCGGCAACGACGTCGGCTCGGTGATGTTAGAAGAAAATGTAGTGCGGGCCGCCGGCGTGAATAACTGCACGACAGAAGAAGAGTTGCGCAGGATCATCCGCGACGCGGGATTTCGGCCGGCGCAGAGGGATACGTTGTACCGGCAATACTTCCTCAACTAGGTTCGTGGGATGCTATCGCGGCTGTAGCCGGAATCGCCAAAGAGGAAGATTGGCGCCCTTAAAATCTTCAGGAATGAGCCTACCCAGAAAACCTGTGGTGAGGTCGAGCTTTAGTCTCGCTAGCCTGCCATCGTCTTGGGTTGCGAACCTGTAAAACGTAGAAAACATTTCACTCAGCCAGCCCACAATTTCAAATCCTTGCTGGTGATCTTCGGGAGGAGTCCAGCGATGCTCAACGGCCTCAATTTCATCGCCCACCAACTTCGGCTCGGATTCGTACTCCCATTTGCCATAGAACATGAGATAGCTGGCGATTCGCGTTTCGACAGGATCCGTTATCAGACGTCCCGCACAGTAAATCTCAACATCTGAAATTGTGAACTCGCCAGTCTGGTCGGGCCCAATGGACCGCGGCTTAGTCTTGTCCGCATGCATTAACAGCACAAGAGGAAACTTAGTACCTATGCCGTAGTCGCCAACGATCACCATGTTGTTAGCCTTCATTGCACTCGGAAGGTCGATCATTTTCTTCCTTCCCTGCATCTCAAAGGCCTCTGGTGGCACCAGCGTCCAAAGATTCCACTTCGCCCAATAGATAGCTAGAAACAGATCGCAACCCATCATCCTCGAATAGCGATCGAGGCCCTCCAAATATTCATGGCCTAGCTCGAACAACTGCGTCGCATCATTAGCTTGGTAAAAGTTCTTTACCTCGACCATTATCTGTGATCCATCCGACAGAATCATCTTAAGATCTGGCACCTTTAGAGCCTCGTCGGACGCGTAAACTTCGCCTGAATCCTCCTGCTTGAGTAATTGAATCGTGCCGAGGCTCACGACCAAGGCCTCAAACATTGACTCCGTTCTGACCCCGTGAAGCATCGCCTCGTTTGAAATTGAACGACGCACCGACGCCCGCATGTGCTCCACAAAACCGTCCGTGGCTGCCACGGGATCGCGCAGCGAGACTTTTTCCAAGCGTCCGAACTCAGCGAATGCATTAAACACATCGAATCGAATTGGGTTGCGTGGAAGACGTTTCATTGCATCCTACATTTTTACGGAACGGGGAGGCCGAAGGCACAATCCCTCAGCCTGGATTGGAACCATCCTTAGTTCCAGACATTTTTATGCTTGTGGCCCGCTTCTCGCTTCCTTTGCGAGAACCGAAGAAGTTCTTTACTATTGTGAGGGGAGCCTGCAATGCCCCTAGACTGGTCAACCTGCCCGGCAGTCGAAAGCGTCCCCGGCAAAGTCAGCGGTGCCTGGGTATTCCGCGGCATGCGCATTCCCGTCTCTGCCGTTTTCGAGAACCTGGAAGACGGGCCCACGATTGACGAAATCGCGCAGATGTTCGACGGTCTCACTCGCGAACAGGTGGTAGACGTTCTGGATTTCGCTGCCCAAAGCTTGCAACTCCCGACTGCGGCGCGCTGATGCGAATCCTGTTCGATCAGGGGACGCCAGTCCCCCTTCGCAAATTCCTTTCAGGTCATGAGGTCAAAACAGCGTATCAGCAAGGATGGAGCACTCTTCTCAACGGAGACCTGCTGCGTGTTGCCGAGGAGGCTGGCTTCGACCTTCTGTTGAGAGGGACGGAAAGGGGAGAACCGCCTGGTGGTGCTACAATTGCTCCCCGCAACTGACAGCCCAGCGCATTTACGTCGAAGTGTAATCCGGGCCGAACCTTCTACTGGGCTGCCAGAATCTCACACGGAGGTTTCTTATGAAAAAATTGCTATTAGCTGCGGTGCTGATGGCGTCCGCGACATTGTTTGCGCAGAGTCCGTTCGATGGAACCTGGCTGACCAAGCTGGACACGGCCAAGTTCCCCACCAAACCTGACAAGTACACATTGAGCGACAACATGTATGAGTGCCTGACCTGCGTTCCGAAGGTAGCGGTGAAGGCCGATGGGAACGATCAAAAGGTTACAGGGCATCCGTATTACGACACGGTCGCCGTGAAAGTGGTGAATGCCAGTGCGGTCGAGATCATTCACAAGAAAGACGGGAAGGTCATGTTCACCGACACCGAGACCGTCTCGTCCGACGGAAAGATGATGAACGACAAGTTCACGGATATGACTGGAACTCAGCCGGTAACCGGAGAGGTCACGTCTACGCGGGTGGGACCAGGACCGGCCAGTTCGCACGCGTTGTCGGGAGCGTGGCGCACATCGAAGGTGGACAGCGTCTCCAGCAACGGGCTCACCGTGACCTATAAAGGCACGGCCGATGGGCTGAAGATGTCAGACCCGAACGGGAACAGCTACGACGCAAAGTTCGACGGCAAAGACTATCCGATCGAGGGCGACCCAGGCCACACGATGGTTTCGCTGAAGCGGATCGGAAACGACACGATTGAGGAGACCGACAAGCGGGACGGGAAAGTGGTTGGAGTCGCCCACATGGCGGTATCCAAGGACGGCAAGTCTATCCAGGTTGATTACACCGATAAGCTGCACGGGACCAAGAGCGCGTACACCATGGAGAAGCAGTCGTAGGGGATAGGAGCCGCGTGGCGGGAGGGTTCGGTGCGGCCCTCCCCCATGGCGCCACCCGGAATTTCATGTTGCTGGTTAGCCTGCCGCCCGCTTTCGTCACCTGGACCTTGCCAGTGGTGGCGCCGCGGGAATGGTGGTCGTGATCTCGGATTTCGCCGGGTGCCCCATTTCTCGCGTTTTTTGCGAGAAGTGGGGAAGTTCTTTACTATTACCAGAGGAGTTCGCCGATGCCCCTAGACTGGTCAACCTGCCCCGCAGTCGAAAGCGTCCCCGGCAAGTTCAGCGGCGCATGGGTGTTCCGCGGCACGCGCATTCCCGTCTCTGCCGTCTTCGAGAACTTGGAAGACGGCCTCACGATTGACGAAATCGCCCAGATGTTCGACGGACTTACCCGCAAGCAAGTTCAAGCCGCCCTCGATTTCGCCGTCTGAAAATGCAAACGGCCCCGGAAATCCCGAGGCCGTCGCGAGAACCGATAATTGGTACCCCGCCAAGGTAACACCGTTATTGTCGTACTGCCGGCCCAGTAAATCAAGTTACTTTAAGGAGGGTCGCACCCTGCCCAGCGAACCCTCCACTCGTCCCTGAGAGACAATCCTTCAGCAAAGAAGGAATGGACCTGGAGGGATTCGAACCCTCACCGTTACCTTGGCAGGGAACTGTGCTGCCATTACACCACAGGCCCACGAACCAAAGCTTACTTCAGTTACGGTAAGGCTTCGGGCATCTATCCCGCATTTATCGACGCAGAGTTTCGTTTTGGAACAGGCCGGCGCCCATTTCTGGCGTCCTTTGCGAGGGGTGAGCGATGCCACCGCCGCAAGTCTTTCCAAGGCCCAGCAAACCTGTGTGACATCCAACCTTGCTATCCACAGGCCCGTCAGCTGATCATCGTCAAAGCGGAGGCAGGGTGAATCTGGCTCGCCCCACACCGCCGCTAAGTTGTTTATTATCAATATTTTGCCCGTAAGTGATTGCAGCCCTAGGATTACTTCGCAAATCGCCGCTAACCTGATGATTCCAATAGACCGGGGGGGTGGGAGGGTATACCCCACAGTTAAGAGAGTCACTAGCATTTTCCCGAAACCGGAAAGCAGAGCGAGGATAGAACGGCCTCCGTCAAGTGAGGAAGGACTGCCGTCGAAGCGGAACTCTTTCCGCGCGACGCGGTTGTTGACGCGGGCGGCGCGGTCTAGCGCGATCATTCGGACGAGATTTCTGTTTTCAAGATCCAGTTCGCCATTTTCTCCAGCGTCACCCGTGAGATGGTTTCTTCGATCTCCGCTTCGTCATTTCCTTCAGCATCAGTTCTTAGCGGGCGGGGCAGCCGGAGTTTGCTTCTGCGAGTCTGCCGGTTCTTCCTTCGCGCGCCTGAGAGTCAACGCATAATTTGGGCCTTGGCTCCAATCCCCACTTATCACGTTGAGCTCCTTGTTGAGCTTGCCTTGAAACATGCCTCCGATTTGCATCATCTCGATCTTGACCGACGATCCCTTGCGCGTTACCGAAGTTGCAGGCCAGCCCTTCAGGTTCTGGTCCGGGCTGTCCATCGTGGCGGTCAGACCGTCCCCCGTATTTTTGAGATGGAAGACGAGGCGCAGCTTCCCTTGGGACGGCATGTCCAGGGTCCCTTCCCATCTGCCGTCGATGTCGGAAGGCGGTGCAGGTGGATGCTCCAGCTTGAGGGGCGTGGTGGTTCTTTTGAAATCCAGCGGTAGCTTCTGTGGTTGTGTCCAGTTCCCGGTGATTAAGCTGGCAGTCTTCACCGTGCCCTCGTAAGATCCCTTGACCAGGTTTACGGTGAACTTTAACTTAGCGCCGTCGAGCGTAATTGAATCCACGGGCATGCCCCCGACGCCTTGATCGGGGCTGTCCAAGGTGGCCTTGAGTCCCTCGGCCGATTTTGTGATGTGCAGCACGATACGTAGCGCACCCGTGCCGGTGCTAAGAGTTCCCTGCCAGTCTCCCGCAACATCCTGACCCTGCGCCACGCACGCTGCCGCCAGAGCCAGCACCGCAACCGCCATCGCCTTCTTCATTCTTTCGCGACCTCCTGTCGCCGCGAGACACCTTTTCACAATTCGCCGCGCCGTTCAAGTTGTTTGTAGAGAATCAGCGAATACGCCACCGGCGCCAGCGACGCCGCCAGAATCGCCGCCATCGAAAGCCAGAACGAAGCTCCCATCAGCACCAGCGTCAGGCCAGCCAATCCTCCCGCAAACAGCGTCCTCGCGGCGAAGCGATGGGTCGCATTCCACACCTGCTCGTTGGCGATGGTCCAGGGTGTGCGCACCCACATAAAAGTTGCGCCGCACTGTGCCCAGAACATTGCCCAGCAGCGCCATCAGCAGGCAGGCTCCGCCCGTGATCGCCCGCCCAACGTCCAGTCGCTGGCAAGAAGGAGCCGAAGCCGCCGAATCCAGTAGAATAAGAGTTTTGACCATAACTCTTTGCTGCATTCTGATCTCATCTTGTTTTCGCCGCTGGCCGCGTGGGCTGCCCCCAAGGGCGTTATGCCCTACTTGCGCCAGCACTTTCTCGACAAGACTTTTCAGGGTCTTTACCACGTCAACGGGTTTGATCTCGCGCTGCTGATTCCGTATTTCATTGTGCTCATCCTGCTAGCCGGTTACGGAATGCATCGCTACGTGCTGGTTTACCTGTATTACAAGCACAAGAAGAACCGCACCACTGAGCCGGCTTCCTACTTCGAGGATTTTCCGCGCGTCACCGTGCAGCTGCCCATCTTCAATGAGCAATACGTGGTGGAGCGGTTGCTCGAAGCGATCTGCAAGCTGAAGTATCCGCGTGAGAAGCTCGATATTCAGGTGCTCGACGATTCCACCGACGAAACCGTTGAAGTGGCGCGCAATCTGGTGGAACGCTACGCCGCGCTGGGCAATCCCATTACCTATCATCACCGCATCAATCGCGAAGGCTTCAAGGCGGGCGCACTGGCCGAAGGCATGAAGACCGCGAAGGGCGAATTCATTGCCATTTTCGACGCCGACTTCACTCCGCCGGAAGATTTTCTGCTGCTGACCATCCATCATTTCACCGACCCGAAGATCGGCATGGTGCAAACGCGCTGGACGCACATCAACCGCAGCTATTCGTTTCTCACCCAGGTGGAAGCCATTCTGCTCGATGGCCACTTCGTGCTCGAGCATTCGGGACGCGCGCGCAGCGGCGTCTTTTTCAACTTCAACGGCACCGCGGGCGTTTGGCGGCGCCGCGCGATTGATGAAGCCGGCGGCTGGCAGCACGACACGCTCACCGAAGATACCGATCTTTCTTATCGCGCGCAGCTCAAGGGATGGAAGTTCATCTACCTGCAGGATGTCGAGTGCCCCGCCGAATTGCCGGTAGAGATGACGGCATTCAAAACCCAGCAGGCGCGCTGGGCCAAAGGACTGATCCAGACGGGAAAGAAAATTTTGCCGCGCGTGCTGCGCAGCGATGCGCCTCTGCATACCAAGATTGAAGCCTGGTATCACCTGACGGCCAACCTCAGCTATCCGCTGATGATTGTGCTTTCCGTTCTGCTGTTGCCGGCCATGATGATCCGGTTTTATCAAGGCTGGTTCCAGATGCTTTACATCGATCTGCCTCTGTTCATGGCGTCGACGTTTTCGATTTCAAGTTTTTACCTGGTATCGCAAAAAGAATTATTTCCCCGCTCGTGGCCGCGCGCGCTCTTGTATCTGCCGTTTCTCATGGCGCTAGGCATCGGGCTGACCATCACCAACACCAAGGCCGTGATCGAAGCGCTCGTCGGCAAAGAGAGCGCCTTCGCGCGCACGCCCAAATACAACGTTGAATCCAGGAAAGACAAAGTCGGCGCCACCAAGTACCGCAAGCGCCTGGGCTGGGTGCCGTGGCTCGAACTGCTGATTGGCACCTACTTTGCGCTGACCGTTTACTATGCCGTGGAGAACGAAAATTTCATTACCGTTCCCTTCCTGCTGCTGTTCGTGGTCGGCTACTGGTACACGGGATTGATGTCGCTATTGCAGGGCCGGTTCGGAGGCGTCTCGCTGCGGAGCACCACGCACACCAAGCCGTTTCCCGTGGGCGTGTAGGTTCGGCGATCGCCAGTTCGAGGGCGGGCGCGTTGAGGAGAGCGACTCTCCGGGCTGCTCGACAAAACGTCCCGCTTTAGGTTTTGGCTTGACCCGTCGTTTACAATCCCTTGGCGGAAGTTCTCATCGGGCCAAAGCATTTTGCTGCGCTGGATTGTGGTGGTCCGATCTCAGGATTCGACGGAGGATTCGATGTTCCTCACGCGGAAGCTCTCCCACTCGATTTGCCTTGCGGTCCTGCTCGTGCCGTTCCTCAGTTGCGGTTCCGCGCACGACTCCGGCGAATACTACGTCTTGATCTCGGCGAACCTGCAAGTGCCTTACTGGCAGGCCGCGGGAGCGGGTTTTTCCAACGCCGTGTCGCAATTGAAAGTGCGAGCCGATTTCTCCGGGCCGCAAACCTACGACCCTAAGGCCGAGCGCGATGCTCTGGACGACGCGGTGCAGAAGAAAGCCACCGGCATCCTGCTGGGCGTGACTGACCCCGCCCTGCTCAAAGACAGCATCGACAAAGCCGTGGCCGCGGGCATTCCGGTGATCACCATCGATTCCGACGCTCCCGCCAGCAAGCGCCTGTTCTTCATCGGCACCAATAACTATGAAGCCGGTTTCACCGGCGGCCAGCGCCTGGCGCAGGAACTCAAAGGCAAAGGCATCGTTGTTGTATTCTCCATGCCCGAACAATCCAATTTGCAGGAACGTCTCCGCGGCTACAAGGATGCTCTCGATCGCTCGCCCGGAATCAAAATCAGCCGCGTCGTCGATATTCAGGGCGATCCACGCATTGCCTTCGACACGACCACGCAAATTATCGGAAAAGAAAAAGACAAGGTCGATGCCTTTGTCTGCCTTGAAGCGCAGTCGGGCAAGGAAGTCGCGGGCGTGCTCGATAGCTATCACGTCACGGGCAAAGTCGTCATGGCGATGGACACTGATGCCGAGACTCTGGCATGGGTCCAGAAGGGCGGCATCGCCGCCACCATCGCGCAGAAGCCTTACACCATGGCCTTTGTGGGCCTGCAGATGCTCGACAACCTCTATCACCATAAGCCCCCGTCGCTGGAAACCGATTGGTCAAAAGATAGCTTTGCGCCGATCCCTGCCTTCGTAGATACTGGTTCTGCCCTGATCGATAAGAGCAATGTCGATTCCTTCCTTCAGGCGAAGAAGAGCTTGACCGGCGCGGCGAAGTGAGCGGGAAGTTTTTTTTCAAGAGACTGCGTTGAAAGAAGAATGTTGCAAGAAAACTTTCTGCGCGAACTCGCGGCAGCCGCCGAATCTAGTTCCAGCAAAGCAATTCCATCACGGAGCCTTCATGCGCAAGCCGCTGCTCTCGTTTTTTCTGCTGCCGTTGCTGATTGCCGTCTTAGTTTCCGCTGCCGGAGCTCTCGATCGCCAGCCTAATGCCGACTATCACGCCCGCCGCGAAGCGCTGGCCAAGAAGGCCAACGGAGTGGTGGTGCTGTTCGCGCCGCTCGAGGCGCCCGATGAGGTTTACGGCTTTCGCCAGGAAAACAATTTCTTTTATCTCTCCGGCTTGAGCGAGCCGGGCTCCGCGCTGCTGGTCGCGGCTGCGGCTGAGTCCAAAAGCGACTCCCCGGCGCGGCCCTACACGGAAATTCTTTTTCTGCCACCGCGCAACATGACACAGGAGAAATGGACCGGACCCAAGCTGGGCCCGGAAAATCCCGAAGCGCCGCAGATCACCGGCTTCGATCATGTCGAGGAAATGGGCAAGCTTCCCGATGAAGTTTCGCGGCTCATCGCCGGAGGCCGTCCCGCGATTTACACCGACGTGGCCTCGCACGATGAAACCTCGGCCAGCACGCAGCCACTCGCGTTCCTGAAGCGGACCAGCCTGGCCCTGAATTTTCTGGACGCGAAACCGATGTTGTCTTCGCTGCGCACGTTCAAAGATGCGGGCGAAATCGGCTTGTTGCGCAAAGCCGTGGATGCCTCGGTGGCCGCACATTTCGCAGCTTTCAAGGCGGTGAAGCCGAATGTGAACGAACACGAAATCGCCGCGCTCATGGAATACGAGTGGGACAAGCGCGGCTGCGAGCGGCCGTCGTATGCTCCCATCGTCGGCTCGGGATACTTTTCCACTGTGCTGCACTACTCGGAAGATACCAATGTGATGAAGGCCGGAGACGTGGTCGTCATTGACGCGGCCGGCGAATACTCGATGTACGCCGCCGACATTACCCGCACGCTTCCCATCAACGGACATTTCACGGCGCGGCAGCGCGAGATTTACGACATCGTTCTGGGCGCGCAAGAGGCCGCTATGGCCGCGTTTCAGTCGGGCAAGTCGAGCCTCACACGCAGCGGCGACAATTCGCTTTTTCAGGTCGCCTACGATTACATCAACAGCCACGGCAAAGACCTGCACGGCCAGCCGCTCGGCCAATATTTTATTCACGGCCTCGGCCACTACCTCGGACTGAACGTTCACGATCCCGGCGATTACACCGTACCGCTCGGCCCGGGCGCGGTCTTCACCATCGAGCCCGGCATTTACATTCCCGAAGAAAAGATCGGCGTGCGAATCGAGGACGACTATCTCGTCGATCAGGATGGCAAGCTGATCAAGCTCAGCGGCGCTCTGCCTTCAAAAGCCGAAGACGTGGAGAAAGCAATGACGGGGAAGTAGAAAAGATTGAGCGATTGAGCGATTGAGTGATCGGGTAATTGGGCAATTTGAATACCCGCGGAATGTGTCCCAATTGCTCAATTCCTACGAAATGTATTCCTTTATGTACTCATCCTCTGTCTGGGCGAGTTCGTGAAGGTCGCCGTCGAAAATTACTTTGCCATCGCGCAGGATCAGAAAACTCATGGGCACGTCGCAATGCTGGCCTGGCGGCAGCAGCCGCATCTGACTGGTTTGCGTGTCGAACTGGTGAGTGGCCATGGTGAATGCATCCTGGAGCCGGTGAGTAACCAGCAGAGAACTGGTTTTATAAACGTCGCGCTGCTTCACGATCAGTTCGATGATGGTATTGGAAGTCACGGGATCGAGACCGCCGGTGGGTGAGTCGTAAAGTAAAAGTTCCGGCTGCGTGATCATGGCGCGGGCGATGGCTACGCGCCGCCGCATGCCTCCTGACAGTTCGGAGGGGAACAGATCGAGCGTGTGCTCGAGTTCTACGAAGCGCAGGGCCTCGCGCACCCGCCGTTCGATCTCTTCGTCGGAAGCTCCGTGTTCTTCGGTCAGGCGGAAAGCCACGTTTTCGCGCACGGTGAGCGAATCGAAGAGCGCGCTCTCCTGAAAAACCATTCCAATTCTGCCCCGCAAGGCAAATAGAGCTTCTTCGCTCATTGCAACTACGTCGTGGCCGAGCACGGTGATGCGGCCGGAGTCCGGCTTCAACAAGCCCATAGCCAGCTTTAGAATCAGGCTCTTGCCCGATCCCGCCACGCCGAACAAAGCCTTGGTCTCGCCCAGCGCCAGGCGGAACGAAATTCCGCGCAGCACGGCGTTTTCTGAAAATGACAGGTGCACGTCGTCGAACACGATAGCGGATGGGGAAGAATCGCGCGTCGCAATAGTGGCGGAATCGAGCGGTAAAGTCGGCGCCGACATGAGGTTACCGGTTTCAGCGGTAAGAAAGCACGAGCATCAAAAAGCGGGTGACGAAAAAATCCGTCACCAGAATCAGAACCGAGGCCGCAACCATGGCTTGAGTAGTGGCGCGGCCCACGCCCTGCGTGCCGCCGCGCGCGTTCATGCCGTAGTAGCAACCGACGGTGGCGATGATGAGGCCGAACAGCGCGGGCTTCATCAGGCCCATAAGAATGTCCGCGAACCCCAGCGTCTGCACCGCGTTGCTCCAGTACTGGCGCGCGTCGAGGTTCAGCAACAGCTTGGCCACGACCAATCCGCCGGCGAGGCCCACCAGATCGGAGATCACGCTCAGAAAAAACAGCATGAAGACCGTGGCCGTGACCCGCGGCGTCACCAGTTTCTTCATCGGGTCGGTGCCGAGAGCGCGCATGGCGTCAATCTGCTCGGTCACTACCATGGATCCCAGTTCGCTGGCGATGCCCGAGGCATTCCGCCCCGCCACCATGAGGCCGGTAAGCACCGGTCCCAACTCGCGCACCATGGAGGTGGAAACCAATTGTCCCACCAGCGTGATCGAGCCAAAGCGCTCCAAAGTGTTGGCGGTTTGCAGCGCCAGCACGCCGCCGGTAAAAAATCCGGTGAGGATGACAATGGGCAGCGAACCGACGCCGATCAGATCGGCCTGCTGCATCATGTCGGCGAAATAAAGCGGCTTGCGAAACAAATTCGCCACCGATTGCGCAGCCAGCAGGGTGTAATCCTGGACTGCCAGGATCTTTTCTTTGGCGAACTCCGTGGGCGAGGTCAGTTCCATCGATTTGCGGAGCCGGGCGCTGCGGGTTGGGGCAAACGACCGGATTACTTGACGAACTATAACAGAAAGCTGGGTGCTGTCAGCGGCTAGGTATCAGGCGTCAGGCTTCAGACCTCAGACGTCGGACCTCAGACCTCAGCTTGCAGGCCTCATCAGGATGTTGAATACCTTGCCGACTGAAAAGAAAGCATTTTGTTTCTTCGGGGCGCAACTAGGTCGCTCCAGGAACTGTTTGATGACGCCTAAGGTCTGAGGGCTGGGGTCTGAGGTCCGACGTCTGAGGTCTGATGGCTTCTTCTATCCTCGTCCCTTTTTCTTGATCTCGATATTCAGGCGGCGGATTTTCTGATTCAGCGTGGAGAGCGGGACTTTGAAGTGCTCGGCGGCTTCGGTCTGGTTCCAGTTGCATTTTTCAAGCATGTCGGTGATGACGCGCCGTTCCACATCTTCCACGATTTCAAACAGCGAGGCCTCGGGCGGAGGATCGTGCAAGGTAAACGCCGAACCACGGCCGAGCAGAGAATCGGGAAGCAGATCCAGAGTGATCTCCGGACCCAAGGAAAGAACCACAGCCCGTTCAATCACATTTTCCAGTTCACGCACATTGCCCGGCCAGGAATATGCCATCAGCGGGCGCAGCGCTTCGGGAGTGATACGGCGCACTGGCCGATCGTTTTCCTCGGCATACTTTTTCAGGAAGTGTTCCGCCAGCAGAGGCACATCTTCCTTACGCTGGCGCAGGGGCGGCAGTTCGATCGAGATGACGTTGAGGCGATAGAACAAATCTTCGCGGAAGCGGCCCTCGCGCACCATCTGGCGGAGGTCAACGTTGGTGGCGGCGACGATGCGCACATCCACCTGGACTTCCTGAATTCCGCCCAGATGCATGAACTTGCGGTCCTGCAGCACGCGCAGAATCTTCGCCTGCGTCTCCATGCCCATGGTAGCGATCTCGTCGAGAAACAGCGTGCCCTTATCGGCGACTTCAAACAGGCCTTTTTTCGAAGCGATGGCGCTGGTAAATGCGCCCTTGACGTGGCCGAAGAGTGTGGATTCGAGCAGGTCGGTGGGCATGGAACCGGTGTTCACCGGAACGAATGGCCGCTCGTTGCGCGGCGAGTTCAAATGAATCGCTTTGGCAATTACTTCTTTGCCAGTGCCGCTTTCCCCCTGCAAGAGCACGGTGGAACGGCTGTTGGCCACCTGCGCCACCAGGTCGAAGATCTTCAACATCGGTTCGCTCTTGCCGACGATGTTTTCGAAGTTGTAGCGTTGCTTGAGGGCGCGTTTGAGCTGAACGTTCTCTTCGGCGGCGCGGCGCCAGCCCACGGCGGCGCGCAGATCGGCGACCAGCTTTTCGTTGTCCCAGGGTTTCTGGACAAAGTTGGCGGCGCCCGACTGCATGGCGCGTACGGCGTTTTCCACGGTGCCGTAGGCGGTGATCATGATCACCGGCAAGTGCAGGTCGTGGGAGCGAATCTCGGCAAGGATCTCCATACCATTGCGGCCGGGGAGCGCTAAATCCAGCAGAACCAGGTCAAAGGGATGTTCGCCAACGCGCTGCAAGCCTTCCTCGCCGCTGGACGCAGTTTCCACCACGAAGCCTTCCAACTCGAGCAGGGTCTGCAGCGATTCGCGGATTTCGGCTTCATCGTCGATGATGAGCACGGCTCCGGCGGAGCCCGGGCCGCCGTTCAATGCTCGCGAAATCACCGCTGCCTCAGACATGAACCACCTTCCTGCTCAAGGGAAAATCCAGGATGAAGGTTGTGCCTTCACCGTGCCGGCTCTCCACGCGAATCTTGCCCGCATGTTCCTGGATGATGCCGTAAGTGACGGAGAGGCCGAGGCCGGTGCCGCGGTTCTGGCCCTCGCGAGGCGAACTCTTGGTGGTGAAAAATGGATCGTAAATACGCTGGATGTTTTCGGCGGCGATGCCCGAGCCGGTGTCCGATACGTTAACGCTGACGCTGTCTCCGTTGCGGGTCGAGACCCGCAGCGTGCCCCCGCCCGGCATGGCATCCTTGGCGTTGAGAAACAGGTTCAAGAACACCTGCTGCAGCCGGCCGGGGTTGCCTTGAATGGCGGGAAGCTTGGGCGCAAGTTCGTGCTGCACTTCGACCTTGGCTGTCTTGAACTGGTGGGCGAGCAGCGCCAAAGTATCGTCGATAATCTGGTTCACGTCGACGTCGCTGAACTCGCTGCCGCTCGTGCGCGAGAAGTTCAACAGGTTGTTGACGATTTCCGAGGCACGGAAAGTCTGGCGCGTGATTTTTTCCAGCAGTCCGGATTTCTGCGCATCGCCCTGCAGTTGCTTGGCCAGCATCTGAGTGTAGGAGGAGATCACAGCCAGGGGCGTGTTCACCTCGTGGGCGACGCCGGCGGCAAGCAGGCCGATGGAGGAGAGCTTATCGGCCTGCGAGAGTTGAGCTTCGAGCTCCACGCGCTCGGTGATGTCGTCCATGATGACGAGCCGCCCGGCGACTTCGAACTTGCGCGTTACCAGCGGGGCAATGGCCACGTTTACGGTGCGAGTTTCGCCGGCGGGAGTGTGCAGGCGGAATTTGTACAGATTGTGAATGCCGGCGTTGGGCCGCACGCGATAGAACTCTTCGACGAACTCCTTGGGGAAAATGGCGCGCAGCGGCTGGGTCAGAGTTTGCCAGCGCGGCAGGGCATACATGACTTCCATCTGCGCGTTCCAGCTCTCGATGCGGTCTTCCATGTCGAGGGCCATGACGCCCACGTTGATGGACTCGACGATGTTTTCGTTGAAATCCTTGAGGCGCTCGTACTCGGCGACTTTCTGTTGCAGCGAGGCATAGAGCTGTCCATTTTGAATGGCGATGCCGAGATAGTCGCCCAGCGTTTCGAGCAGTTCGACGTCTTCGCTGGAGAGAAAATCGCCCTGCGCGGTTTTGCCCAGGCCCAGCACGGCGATGGTCTTCTGCTGGGCGTGGCAGGGAATGTAGTAGTTGAGATCGAGCCGCGAAATGGTTCCCTGCGCGCCCGGGGTTTCGCGGGGAAGCTGATGGGTATTCTCAAAGAACAGGTGCGCGGCGTGTCCGGTGCGAGGCGCGCTGAGGAAGCTGAGATCGAGGGCTCCGGGCGGCGCGAAGCCGCAGGACTTGGAAAGGACAAAGCCCGCGGGGTCAGAGCCTGTGCCGAGAAAAATGGCGATGCGGTCGACGGCCAAAGTGCGCGAAAGCCGCTCGATGACCGAAGAGAGCATGGCGTTCAGGTTGGTCTCGGAGCTCAGCTCGCGGCCAAACTCGAGCAGAGTGCGCCGGTAGTCGTAGCGGGTTCGGTAGAAGAAGTGATCGACGCGGTCCTGAATCCACTTGCGCACCGGGTCAAACAGAAGAGCGGTGACCACCACGGCAAGAATCAATCCCATAGGGCCGCTGCTGGGCTGGCGCATGTGCACCAGTTCGGCCACGCCGGCCACCAGCGCGAAATACATTCCGATGACGGCGGCCGCAGCCAGCGTGTAAACCACGCCGCGCTTGAAGATCAGGTCCACGTCCATCAGGCGATAGCGGAAGATTGCATATCCGAAGGTCAGTGGCAGCAAGCCGAGAAAGAGCACCGAAAGCTTGATCCCGGTTCCTCCGAGCAGGTAAGGGATCACGTAAAACAACGTATAAGGAACAACCGCGAGGATGGTGCCGCGCGTGACCCACTTCAATTGCTGCCGCAGAATGGTGGTGCTGGCCCGGCGGTAGCTATACCAGAGCACGCCGGCCGCGATCAACGAGAACACGGCGCCGTAAAACATGTCTATGCGGTCGAGGTTCCAGTTCAGCCGCTCACTGGCGGGGAGCCAGCGCATTGCGGCCACGCGGATCGCCACCAGCGCAGCCCCCGGCACATAAGCCAACGCCAGCAGCCAGGGACGCTTGCGCACGAACTGGCGCTTCTCCGGGAAAGTCAGGACGAAGTGCAGAAACAGGGCCGCCTGCAGCGCGCCGGCGACGATGTTGCTCCAGTAAACCGTCCAGTCAAAATCATTCAGCTTGCCGGTGTATTTGAACGAATAGGAAACGAACGAGACCAGGCAAAAGATGTAGAACTGCGTGGAGCCCGGGGCGGTCCAGCGGCGCAACAGAACATACAGGCCGATGCCGAGATAGATCAGTGCGATCAGCCGCAGCCAATTGTTCAGAGAGCGTTCGGCGGGGACCAGAATGACGCTGGAATCGAGCGGGACCGACTGCCGCAGGAGCGAATATGCGGCCTTGGACCAGACGCCGGTGCGGTCGAGTTGGTGCTGCAGCTGAGGGACGTCATGGATGTCGCGCCCGTTGACGGAAACCAATTGATCGCCGGACTTGATGCCGCTTTTTGCGCCGGAGCCGTTGGGCTCGACCCGGTCGGCGACCAGGTGGCCACTCGACTCCATCCACCAGACGCCGTCGGCCGCAACCTGAAACTCGCGTTCCTGCTTGAGATTGAAGACCGCCAAAACTACGGCGGCGACCGTCAACAGAGACAAGAGGACGGCGACAAAGCGGACTTGGCTTTCTCGGTTCATGGGTTTCGGCAGCGGCCCCGAACCCTGAGGGGGCTGGATGGGCGTCAAAATCGCACCCGCCGATTATCAATGAGCAACTTCGCTGCCATTTTCGGTACCCTTACAGAACTCGTAAGTCCAGCAGATGAAGTAACTTCCGAGATTATAGATGGGTTTCTGAACATCCACTACGGCTTTTTGGATGGTTATGTGAAATTCAGTATCCACTTTTGTTTGATAGGGCTAGCAGGTTTGAGGATGCCCAAGCCGAAAAACTAGCCGGCTTTTCGCTCGTCATTTATGGGAACTTCTGGCTTCGCGACTTCCGGCACGGGGTGTTCTTCGTCCCAGTCAAACGAGAGTGTCCGGGCGCTGGTTTCGATGGGTTCGAGTTCGGGGATGTCTTCGGCGACCGATGCGCCCAGCTCAGAAAACTTGCGGGCCGAGACTAGCACGCGGTTTTCCAGCGATCCGACGGCTCTGTTATACGACTCGACGGCATGATCGAGACTGGTGCCGACCGATGTGATGTGGCCCGCGAGATGGCGAAGGCGGTCGTGCAGTTCCTTGCCTAAGTTGCTGATCTGCTGCGCGTTGCGCGCCAGTTTCTCCTGGTTCCATCCGTAGGCCACGGCCTTCAGCAGTGCGATCAGCGTGGTGGGTGAAGAGGGAATTACACGGTTCAGAACGCCGTGCTCGATCAAACCGGGATCTTGTTCGAGCGCGGCGCTGAAAAACGTTTCTCCGGGAAGGAACATAACGACGAACTCTGGCGTGGCATCAAACTGCGCCCAATATTTCTTGTCACTCAGAGTATCGATATGATCGCGAACCTGGCGCGCGTGACTGGCCAAACATGTGCGCCGCGTTTCTTCGTCCGTGGTCTCGAAGGCATCGAGAAACGCCTGCAGCGGGGTTTTCGCATCGACCACTACGTTTTTTCCGCCGGGCAACTTCACGACCAGATCGGGGCGCAGGCGGCCACTGCCGGAGCTTACGGTTTCCTGCTCGTCGAAATCGCAATAAGAAAGCATGCCGGCGATCTCGACGACGCGGCGGAGCTGGATTTCGCCCCAGCGGCCGCGAACGTTGGGCGTGCGCAGAGCGCGCACCAGATTGCCGGTTTCCGATTGCAATTCTTTTTGCGTGACGATAAGCGATTGCACCTGAGCGTGCAGCGCGCCATAGGCTTGGCCGCGCGCCACTTCCAACTGCTGGATTTGCGCGTCCACTTTATTGAGTGATTCGCGCACCGGTGCGACCAACTCGGCCACGGCTTTGTGGCGGTTTTCGAGATCGCCGCGGGCCTGGGACTGGAAGCGCTCCAGGGTTTCTCTGGCTACCACGAGAAAGGACTGGTTGTTGCTTTTGAGCGCGTCGGCGGCGAGCGCTTTGAAGGCATTGCGCAATTCTTCGCCGGCCCGGGCGAGTAATTCAATCTTATCGTTGCTGGCCTTTCGTTCCGCTTCGAGCGTGGATTCCAGCCGGGCCCGGCCTGTTATGAGATCGGTCTGAGCCTGCAAAAGCCGCGCCAGATGGGCCTTCTCGTCGGTTAATTCCTTCTCCATCAAGGACAAACGCACATGGAGCGCGGACTCTCGCGAGCGCAGCGCGAGCCAAGCAATCAGGCTGCCAAACAATAGGCCAAGGACCCCACTGGTCGCCAGTTCCATAGACAAAGGTAACTACTCCCGCTGAATTGCTGCCTCTAGCCTAGCACCTGCAAGCAAGTTTGAGCTGTCTGGACGGCAGTTGGTTTGGGTGTGCGGGTACAAACGGATGCTTAGGGCCCCTCGACTGTTGTTGGCGTTCCTGCTGGGTACGGGCGCCGTCTCGGTGCAGCCGTCGGCACGCGTGATGGCAATCTCCTGGGAAGAACCGGGTGCGGCGGACAATACTCAGAATGCTGCCCTGAAACCGGCGTCGGCAGCGGTTGCCGACATTCCTTTCGACGATTTTGATTTGCAGGCTGAGCAACTGCTTCTGGACCTCGCCAACCAGTCACGGGCGAAGGCCGGCGCGCCGGCGCTGACTATGGACGCCGGGCTTTCGCGGGCGGCGCGAGTCCACGCCCAGGCGATGTTCGAGGCGCGGCAGATTTCGCATCAGTTTGATGGTGAGCCCTCCCTGCCCCAACGCCTTGCCGCCGCAACCCGCCTGCAGCTTGACCAGGAAGGGGAAAACGTTGCCCTCGATTACGACGCCGAACATGGACATCAGCACTTGATGCTTTCTGCGCCGCATCGCGCCAACCTGCTCAACCCGGCTTATAACGTGATCGGAATGGGCGTGGTGCGCAGCGGAGACCGGTTGTACATCGTGCAGGATTTCGGCCACGCCCTCCCCAATTATTCCGCGGCAGAAGTGAAAGACCGCATCGCCACTGAAGTCAGTGCAATGCGCAGGCAGGCCCAGCAGCCAGAATTGCTGCGCCGCGATCTCGCCACCGCGGACGATGCCGCCTGCTCGATGGCCAAAGCCGACAAACTCGGCACCCTCGCCGTGCATGAACTGGCGCAACGCTACACGGTATTGACCTTCACCAGCCTGCATCCGGAAGCTCTGCCCGCGGGCGCGGCGCAGGCCATCACCGGCGTCAATCTGAGCACCTTCTCCGTGGGCGCATGCTACGCCCGCACCGACACCTATCCCACGGGTGTGTATTGGGTGGTGTTGTCGCTGGACTGATTTCTTGCCCATGTTTTCCCCCGTTTCCGCCAGGCATGTAGAATATCGAAATGGAGATTCGACTGCCGCCCGAACTTGAGGTACTGATTCGGCAAGACGTCCAGCGCGGGCCCTACCAAACCGTAGACGAATACGTCGAGCACGCCGTTTCGATGCTCCACGAGCAAGAGGCCTGGTTGGCTGCGCACCGTTATGAGATCGAAGGCCAGATTGACGAAGGCTACGCCGCCGCCCAGCGCGGAGAATTGCTCGAAGCCGATGAAGTGCGTGCAAGGCTTAACGAACGGAAGCGAGCGCGTCTCGGCGAACAGTAGCGAGGATGAGCAGATATCGGTTCACGCCGCAAGCGGCGCTCGACCTCTTAGAGATTTGGAGCTTCATAGCCGAAGACAATCCTGAAGCTGCCGACCGGGTTGAGGCAGCAGTGTTTCGCGCTTGTGATCTTCTCGCCGAGTCTCCTCTCGCCGGACGAATGCGAAAGGATGTGACTCCCTTACCTCTTCGCTTTTGGGTTGTGCGTCCCTATTCTAGCTACCTGATCGTTTACGATCCGGAAAGCAAGCCGTTGCAGATTATCCGAATCCTCCACGGTGCCCGCGATCTTCCTTCTGTTCTGAGGTAGCCGCTCGCGTAGAAGGAAGTGCGCCCGGACTTGCTTTAGCTTTTTCGCCGGAGCCGCCGGCAAAATTCAATTTCCGCCTGGCCCCGCGGTTTTTCCACGGCGGTGAAACAGCGCACGCATCAGGTCGGGATAGTATTCCGAGAGCACGTTGTAGGCACTGTTGCCGCCCAGATTGACCGCCCAATTGGAGAAGACGCGGCTGACGCTGCGGTCCTGCGGTGGATAATAGCTGGTCGAAATACCGCAGGAGATCAACTGGCCTAGCGATTGCGAGGTATTAAATCCGTATGTGCCTTTATCTCTGCGGGTCACAAACGTGCGATTGACCGCGTACCACATTCGAGACATTGCCGATCCCCGGCCCTGCCGAAAATACCGCGGGTCGTCGTGCAGCATCGAGGGCAGAAATCCATAGATCAGAATGCTGCTTGTAATCTGATCGCCTTCGTTGGCCGCAAAACGTTCTCCGTAGGCGCCCCAGCCTTGGCCGTAACGCGGCTGGCCGTTTGCGGCCTGCTGCAAACCCGCCCCAAACGCATTCCCGACGTGCGCGCTGATGTCGAATGACTGATGCAGCGAAAGTATGTACTTTTCGCGCACCGTCAAAGGTTTCCGGTTGGCTGGCGTATCGTTCGTGTTTTCAAAGTCCGGGATCATGCCGAACATGCGCTTGGGTGGCGCTTCCGTATCTTGATTCGACGGTTTTTCAGTCGCTTGATCCGCCGTACCCGCATTTAAGTTGCTCTGAGCGGGAAGAGATGGCGCGAAGATACACGGCGTGAGAACCACCCCTACAATGCGGATCAGGAATAAGCGCAGTTTCGAATCCCCCTATTTCGCGGACGCCAGAGCAGAGCGCTAGACCGAGAGTACGCTACACACTACCGGGTTGGAGCCGAAAACCGCCCGCTGGGTTGTAACCAAGGTCACGGACGAAAATGTAAAGTTCTGTCACGCGGGAGATTGGTTCGCAAGGGTCTAGGCATGAATGTTTTCGAGGTGCTTCAGCGTGGGCAGTCCCTTGATGGACTTGCCCGATTTTTGCTGGGCAAGCCGAATCTCATACAGGCTTTGCAGATTGAGCCAGAATTCTGCGGTCGTGCCAAAAAAATGGGCCAGGCGCAGCGCGGTGTCGCCGGTAATAGAGCGCTGTCCATTGAGGATTTCAGTGACGCGGTTGGTCGGAACATCGAGTTGCCGCGCCAGTTCGGCAGCGCTCATTCGTAACTCGTTGAGCTCTTCGGCCAAATGTTCCCCCGGGTGGATTGCAGTTGCGGCCATGGCATTCTCCTAATGGTAATCGACAATCTCTACGTTCGACGGACCGGGCATGTCTCCCGTCCAGTCGAAGCAGATCCTCCGCTGGTCATTGATGCGGATGCTGTATTGCCCTTTCCTGGTTCCCCTCAACGTTTCAAGACGGTTGCCGGGCAAAACGGCAGGATCCCGCAGCGTGACTGCCGCCTCCAGACGGTCCAGCTTTAGACGCGCCGGACGGTCGATGCCAGAAAGGGCCTTGACCCTTTTCCCTAGCGCGAAATCTCTCGTGCGCTTGTCACGGTAACCGAGAATCACAATTCAGTATAGGGCGAATTATGCGTTACGTAAAGCATAATCGATAGCGTAGAAATCAAGATTCCGGCCCCGCGACCCACAGCGCTTCGCCGACGGTCTTGTCGCCGGATTGAACTTGCACGCTACTTCACCGGCACGCTGTAATGCGACGCCACCACTTGCCATCTGCCGCTGGTTTTCATCCAGACGTCGGTGAACCGGTCGTGATATTCGTAGCCTTTTCCGTCGGACTTGCCTCTCTCGTGATACGCGCCGGTGACCACGGCCGTGTTCCCGTGCAGACGAACCTTGAGGTCTGACATTTCCGCAACCTCCACATGAACCGAAGGCTCGGCGCTGTGGCTTATGTAGCCAGTCTTGCTGTACGTGCTGCCATCCTCAATGGTAATGACGAAATCTTCGGCCAGCAGCGAAGAGAGAATATCGACCTGCCGCTGCTTATAGGATTCGGTCCACTTCAATTCCAGAGAGCGAATATTGGCCGCGGCATCCGCCTTGTCCTGGGCAACTTTGTCTTGCGCAACTTTTTCTTGCGCAACTCTTTCTTGTGCGACCAGGGGAATTGCCAGAAACACCAGCGGACAAAGGATCACGGCGGAGAACATGACTGCGGAGAACATGCGAGCGCGCATATTTCTGTGTCGCACAATTAGCCGGCTGCGACAAGTTCCTAGTCTGGGCACCAACCAGCCCTCACCCCCATGTGCTAACCTTCCCCTGCCCTCCGTCTGCGGTTCCGCGCATGGAAACTTCCGGCCAAGTTCGTCCAGACAAAGCACGTTCAGGCGAAGTTCACTCGCACCAGGTTCGCATCGGCACCGCAGGATGGTCTTACAAAGACTGGGAAGGCGTTTTCTATCCTTCGGGCATGTCGCGCCGCAAGCAGCATCCGCTGGAGTATCTGGCGCGCTTCTTCGACACCACGGAAATCAATACGTCGTTTTATGGCCCGATCAAGCCGGAACTGGCCAAGCTGTGGTGCCGCAAAGTGGCGGCGGTGAATCCGCGATTTCTGTTTACGGCCAAACTCTATCGTGCGTTCACGCACTCGCCCATCGCGGTGATGGAGCCGACCTCCGCTGCGACCATTCGCGCCACCGACGAAGATGAAGCTCGCACCCGCGAGGGCCTCGACGCCATTGCCGCCGAAGGCAAGTTGGGCGCGCTGCTCATTCAGTTTCCAGTTTCATTCAAGAACACTGCGCTCAACCGCGAATATCTCGACCAGCTATTGCGGCAGTTCATCGAATATCCGCGCGTGGTGGAGGTGCGTCACGCCAGTTGGAACGACGCCGCAACCTTGGCCGCCTTCACGCAGAAAAATGTCGGCTTCTGCAACATCGACCAGCCGCTGCTCGGCCGCTCGCTGGCGCCAACCGAACATGTGACCGCGCCGCTGGCCTACGTTCGCCTGCACGGACGCAACTACGACCAGTGGTTCGATTCCGACAATCGCGATCGTAATGGCAGTGTCAATGACCGTTACAACTATCTTTACAACGCGAAGGAACTTGCCGGCTGGAAAGCGCGAATCCAAAACGTGGCCGAGAAAGCGCAGACGACCTACGTCATCACCAATAATCACTTCGAGAGCAAAGCGGGCGTCAATGCTCTGGAATTGAAGGCGATGCTGAGCGGCAAGCGGGTGCTGGCCCCGCCAACGCTGATCGAAAAATATCCCGAGTTGCGAAACATCGCCGACCCCGCCGAAGATACCGGGGAAGCGGACTCAGTTTCGTTGTTTTCGTAGCGGGTTGCGCCATCCTCGGGCGCTCATCCTAACGTCGCGAAAATAGTCCGATCCGAAGCTCACTCTTGTTCTGCGACGTTAGGGTGGGGGTTTTGACCTCATGATCTCTACAATTCGAAGAGCCGCGCGGTTCCCGGTTCGGAATGTTCGTGGAATTATTTTCAGGTGCGCTTGGCCGTCACATTCCGGGCCGTAGGTATATCTTTTAGATAAGGGGGGGTACCCCTGCACCCCTGCCCCCCCGGTATATTAGAATCATGAAGTTAGGCATGGTTGGATGGCAAAATACTCCCGATAAAGGAGTTACAGGCAAAATCTTGACGGCAAAGGGCTTACGGGCGGACTCCTGGCCGACGGCGTCCTGCTCGATGTACTCCCTTTGCTGGGACAATGATGGAACGCAGCTGGGCCTATACGCAAGGTCAGATGTCACACGCGGGCTGTGGATTTCTTTCGGCGGTCGCTTTGGGTGTGTAAAGTCGAAGGCGAACCACCAAACATCCTCAGATTGGGAGTGCCCGCCCTTTGCGAAAGGCGCAACGGGTGGGCCACGCACGGGCAAAGTACAAGCGTTATCATTGCTCGATCGCTCCCGAAAGTGTGTGCCATGTCGATCGAACTGATCCCGAAGCTAGATGCGATTCGTGGGCAGAAGCTCATTGAACTCGCCCATCAACGATTCTCGGACCACCTAAATGAAGCGGAAGAGAGAGTCCTAAAGGACTCTGCAAGCTCAACGTTTCCCGCCATCGCGGATGACAATTGCCGGCTTCCTCTTGTTCGCGCAAAATTCATCCGCTGGATGGTCGGCGACGAAGAGGCGCACAGATTCATCGACCCGCGGGGCATCCGCATCTGGTGCGCAGCTATAGCGGAGGAAGTCAGCCTTTCGGATTGCCTCATACCCTTCCCTTTAGATTTTCGCAAATGCGATTTTGCTGAGCCTCTCTCACTTGTAGCCGCGGAAACGCGTCAGGTCAGCCTGGTGGGATGCATCGTTAGGAAGGGGATCAAGGCTGATCGGGTGGTTATTCATGGTGCGTTCGTGATGCGATGGGTCGAGTCAGCTGGCGAGATTCGATTACATGGAGCAAGGATAAACGGCAATTTTGAATGCGTGGGATCGCGAATCGTGACCACCGGAAACGGAATTACGCTTGACCAAGCGGCCGTGCAGGGTATGGTTCTGATAAGAGCTGCGAGAGACGGCACGATTTGTACGCAGTTCCATTCATCTGGGTGCATTCACATGAACGGCGCCTCGGTGCAGGGCGATGTCGATTGCACCGGGGCGGTTCTTGAATTGGGCTCGGAGAATAATGAGGAGTCAGCATTATGTCTTGACAGGACCACAATAGGCGGGTCTTTGGATCTTGCCTCGGGCTTTCAAGCCAATCGCGCGGTTCGTGCTGTTGACGCGTCCATTAGGAATAGTCTTCAATGCCGAGGCGCGCGCTTGGCGGAAAATGGGACGGCACTGAACCTCAATCGCGCGCAAATTGGGGGTTCTGCTTTCCTTGATTCAGGTTTTCAAGCGTCAGGCGACACGAACTTAAGCAATATTCAAGTAAAGAATGACCTCAACTTCAACGGGTCTCGTATAGGACGGATTATCGGTGAAGGTGCGAGGATAGGCGGGGATTTAATATGGACCAACGTTCAAGACGCGCCGCACGCGAAACGGTACCTGAACATTTCGGGCGCAGCCGTTCAGGACATCTTCGACGATGAGGTGAGTTGGCCGGCCAAGGGAAATCTCTTTCTCAACGGGCTCACTTATCGGGATATTGATCTGCGCATGCGTCAGGATACAAGTCAAGGTAATACTGCCTCGCTGCCACCGAGTATCGCGTTCGATCTCAAAAAGCGGATTGAATGGCTGAAGCTTCAAAAACCCGAGGATCAACTAAAACCACAGCCTTGGCTCCAACTCGCCAAACATCAGAAGGAAATCGGCCACGACGGCAACGCCAAGCATGTCGTCTATGTTTTCAGACGTGTAAAAGCAGCTTCATCGCGGCTACCGATTCGCACTTCTCGGATTATATTCGCTGCTCTCGAAGAACGGCCTTCATGGATATTCGTGTCCATTTGCATCTGCCTTTTACTCGGGTCATTGTTCTTTTCGCGGGGCTGGCAAATGCGAGCAATGGCACCAACCGCAAGTGACGCATACGCGGCTTGGACTCAGAACGGTCTTCCAAATGAGGCGTATCCTAAGTTTAGCGGCATAATTTATACCCTAGAAAATTCCTTGCCGATTTTCAAACTTGGACAGAACGACACTTGGGCACCAGATCCGCATTACAGACCTCTGAGCTGGTTTCCGCGGAGTTCCTGCTTGTCATGGACCGCCTGGCTCTCCAGCTATGCGTTCCTGTCCGGGCTGCGGATTTTTCTCAACCTCTCCGGATGGTTCCAGGCGATTGTCCTTGGCTTTGCACTCACCAATCGGTTCAAGGCCTAGTTCTGGGCGGCTGGCTTTGTGTTGAAGCAGCCCAGGTTTCCCCAAGACTTCCCGTGACATCTAACCTTGCGCACACCCTCCACTTCGTTCCATCATTGTCCCGCTTTACGCCCTTGGTATAATAATGATGAGTATGGCGGTAACCAGGCAAAGTCGTCACAAGCGTGCGTCTGCCGCGGCTGCCCCTGCCCGCAAAGGACGCCCGGACCGGCTGCAGGGCCGTGATCTGCGTCGCGCCCTGGAAGAACTTCGCGACACCAAGAGCGAAACCCGCGCTCAAGAATTGAAGAAGGCCATCAGCGATGCAATCTGTGGGGCGTAGATGCCCCCCGCAAGCTCAACCTCAAGGCCGTGGGCACCGGCGAAATCCACAGCTCCCATGTGACATCTAACCTTGCGCACAGGCCCCAATCCGTTGAATCATTGCCCCAGCACAGGCATTGCATACCAGGGACAACACGGCAGCTCCCGACCAAAAATCGGGCCGCAAGTCCTTTGATGTCTAGAGTTTGACCTCTAAGTCCTTTAGACCTTCGGATTTAGAAGGAATTTCGCGCTAACTCGATGATTCTAATGATGATCCTAATAGGGAGGGGGAGGGTACACGACAACCAAAAGATCAACACCCGATACGGCGCCGGCAGTTCGAAACTCACCTGTGGATAAGGCAAAGCGCCGTGCCGCCGCGACTGAAAACTGAAGACCGGAACTGAAACTGAAAACCGGAAACTGGAAGCTGACAACTGGAAACTGACAACTGAGCCGCTAAACTCCCGCCACCGCGTGGTCGGACATGCGGCGCTTATTGTGGCGCAGGGCCACGTTCATAAACACATTGCCCATGGGAGTCTCAAAGCAGATCATCAAGGCTTCCACATCTTCGCTGCTTTTGTCACCTTCATCGGCGGTGAGCAGCAGAGGAGGATGCACGCGGAAATGGAACCCCTGATCGTTGAGCGCGGAGATGGCGTTGCCCACCACCTGATTGGCGAGCTCAAAAACGGTTTCGCGCACCAGGGCGTCGGACTCGGGCAATTCGGCTCCCGCATAGTGGCTGGCCACGCGCACCGCGGTCTGAGGGTCGAGATCGAGGATGATGCGTCCTTCAATGTCGCCGGTGAGCGCCACCATGCCGGCCACGCCTTTACGGCGGTAGGCTTTTTCCTCCATGGAGAGGTTGCCCACCTTGGTCGTGCAATGCAGCCCTTGCGACAGGACGGCGTCCGCCGAGTTGATGAAAGGCTGGATCAGGTCCATCTTCATGTGACTAGACTCCCGCAGCGGCAGAGTTGGCGACCGAACCATCTTCTCCCAGCACGTATTTGATGACCTCGTACAGCACTTCCGGTTTCACCGGCTTCTGCACGAAATGGCGAGCGCCACGCTGCAACGCCGCCACGATGTTTTCCTGGTAGCCCACGGAGGAGACCATCACAATGCGCGCCTCAGGATGCGCCTGGACAATTTTCTCGGCCGCCTCGATGCCTTCCATCTGCGGCATGGTGATGTCCATGAGCACGATGTCGGGAAAAGTGCGGTCGAACTCGCTGATGGCGGTGAGACCATCGCCGGCTTCCGCCGCCACCTGGCCGCCAAAAGTCTCGATCATGCGGGCCAGGTTCTTGCGCGCGAAGACGGAGTCGTCGACGATCAGGTAGCGGACGGGTTGACCGTCCTTGCTGCGTTTGACTGCTTGAAACTGCTCCATCACAACCTCCCTTTTGAACTCCACTCCGGCGGCTTGCCGCCGGCCCAAGCCACAGACCTTACGGCCTGCGCCTCGGCTTGATTCCATACCGCCGATTCAATGCCCGGCTCGAACCGCCGCGCCGCTTTCGCCGTGACCTTCATGGTGGCGGCACGCCGCCTGCAGTACGGCCGCCAGCGAATCCAGACCCACCACGCGCGTGGCGTAGCCACGCTCGATGGCGGCCTTGGGCATGCCGAACACGACGCAAGAGTCTTCGCTCTGCGCGATGGTCAAGCCGCCCGCTTTCTTTACCGCTCCCAGACCTTCGGCTCCGTCGTCGCCCATGCCGGTCATCAGCGCGGCGATGGCCTGCGATCCGAATTCCTGGGCCACGCTGTGGAACAAGACATCGACACTGGGACGATGCCCGTTGACCCTGGCGTCATCGCCCAGCACGGCCACGTCTCCCAAGGGCAGCCGCTTCACTCGCAGATGCCGGCTGCCAGGGCAAATCAGCACGCGCCCGGCCTCGAGAACGTCGCCGGATTGGGCCTCTTTCACCTGCAGCGGGCACGACTCGTCGAGACGGCGCGCGAACATCTCGGTAAAGCCTTCCGGCATGTGCTGCACCACGACGATGGTTCCGGGAAAATCTCCGGGCAATTGCGCGAGCAGGAATTCAAGCGCCTGCGGTCCACCGGTAGAGACTCCGATGGCGACGATTTTGTTGGGCGCATGCACGGATTTTCCGGCGAGGATCTTGACGGGACGCGCCGGAATCGCCGTTGCCAATCCGGCGCGTACAACTTTGCAGCCGGCTGCAGCTTTGATCTTTGCAATCAGTTCGGCGGCCGTTACAGTCACGGCCGAAGCGTCTTTCGGCTTGGTCACAAAATCGAACGCTCCCAGGGCCAGCGCTTTCAGAGTGACGGAGGCGCCCTCAGTGCTGTGCGAACTCACCACGATTACTGGTACGGGATGCCGGCGCATGATCTCCTTGAGTGTGTCGATTCCGTTCATGCCGGGCATTTCCAGATCGAGGGTGACCACCTGCGGCTTCAATTCTTCGAGCTTCCGCAGGCAGAAATTTCCATCCATGGCGGTGCCCACCACTTCGATGGAACCGTCGGCTTCCAGCATCTGCGGAATGAGCTTGCGCATGAGCGCCGAATCATCGACCACCAGGACGCGAACTTTATTCATGCCTGGGTTCATGCCTGGCCTCCTGCGGCGCCCAGCACCAGTCGCGCACGATCGGCGTAGGTCAACAGCAGACCGCTGCTGGCGAGACCTAGCTGCCGGGCGCGCGAACGCGCCAGGTGTTCCACCACGGCCGGAAGATTTAAGATGAGCACAACCTTTCCATCGCCCAGAATGGACGCGCCGTTCACCAAATCGGTCTGGAACGTCTGGTCGTCGAGAGCCTTGATGACCAGCTCTTCTTCTCCCTCGAGTGCATCGACGATGAGTCCAAACCGTTTTTCTGCTACGGAGATCACCAAAACGAACAGCTTGCGGGATTTGCGGTCCTGCTCGGCGGGAGCGGGGCGTCCCATGCGCAGCACGGGCAGCACCTGGTTGCGCAGCTGCAGGACTTCATAGTTATCGACCTGGTGAACTTCGTCTTCCGTGGTGCGCGCAATTTCCACCACCGCATTCAACGGGATGGCATAGAGCCGTTGCTCTACCCAGAACAATAGGGCCTTGATGATGGCCAGGGTCAGCGGCAGCTTCAAGCGGAAGGTTGTGCCCTGGCCCGCCCGCGTCTCTACATGGATGGTTGCTTTCAGGCGCTGCAATACGCTTTGCACCACATCCATGCCGACGCCGCGGCCGGAGACCTCGGTTACCTGCTCGGCGGTGCTGAAGCCAGGGCGGAAGATGAAATCGAGAGTTTCGGCGTCGGAGAGGCGCGCGGCCTCTTCGCCGGTCAACATCCCCAGTTCGATGGCCTTGGCTCGGATGCGATCGGCGTCGATGCCGCGGCCGTCGTCGCTGACCTCGACCACCACCTGATTGCCCTGGTGCAGGGCGTTCAGCCGGATCGTGCCGCGCGGCGGTTTGCCGAGGCGGCGCCGCTCTTCGGCCGGCTCAATTCCGTGGCTGACGGCATTGCGCACCAGGTGAGTCAGCGGCTCGGCGATGGCATCAAGAATGCCTTTATCCAAGTCGGTATGCTCACCGCTCAATATCAAATCCACTTCATGGCCGCATTGCCGGGCGACATCGCGCACGATCCGCGGAAAGCGCCGGAACAATTGCTCCACCGGAACCATGCGAATCTTCATCACTGAGCGCTGCAGATCGTTGAGTACACGAGCCTGGAATGCCATGGCATCGGCAAAACGGCCGCGCAACGGATCCTTGGCGTAGCGCTTGCCAAATTCATTGAGCGCCTGCTGCAGCATCGACTTGCCGATAATCAACTCACCCACCAGGTTGAGAACGCTGTCGATGCGTCCAGCTTCCACTCGCAGGATGTTTTCCAGTGCCACCGGCGATAGGCCGGATGGCGGGGCCGCAACCGGGCTTTCTTCCGTAAGGCTCTCTGTCTCGGCATCCACAGCCGGGGACGAGATTGCCGTATCGGCGGGAGCGGAAGTTTTTGTTGCCACGCCCGGTTGAGCGGCAGCGGCAACGAGCGAGACACTGACATCGGCGGCAATCGTCGGAATACGGCACTTGGCGGCAATTGTTTCCGCGGGCTGGCCGCTGCCCAAAACGAATTCGACTTGCCTGGAGCCGGCCGGCGAAGTTGGCTCGGGCCGCATGACCAGGACCTGCCCGACGCTGAGGATGGCATTGTAGATGAGCTGGCGTCCGGCAATGGGCATGGTGCAGTGAGGGTCGATCTTCACCAGCACGTGATACAGCGCCAGTCCGGCGGCCTGGGCCTTGGCCATGGCCAATTTTTCGGCTTTGGTCCAGTCTTTGTTCGGCTTAAATTCTATGTTCCGCTTAAATTCTATGTTCGGCTTCAATTCTTTGTTGGGCTTCAGTTCCGGCTCCGCTTTTTCCTTGTTCTTTCCCGTCTTTCTTGCCGCCGGAGCGGCCGTCAACTGCGTGATCCGCTGGCGCAGGTCTTTGGTTGCCGGAAGTTTCCCGCCGCGCAGATAGGCGGCAATCATGGCGCCGAAAAGGTCGGCGGCGGCGAGCGCGATTTCGGCCACGGCGGCATGGGCCACGGCGCTTTCCAGCGAGAGCGCGTCCTCGAACTGATGCGCCAGTTCGCTGAGCTCGCGCAGTCCGCAGGCCGCCGAATCTCCCTTCAGCGTGTGCACGGTGCGGCGGATGGAGCGCACAATCTCTTCGACGCCGGGCTCTTCGTCACCGGGCTCTTCGTCGCCGGGATGCTGCTCCAGCTTCAGGGCGTCTTCGTTCAGCGCCTGCAGCAGTTCCTGCGAGGTCTCGGCGAACAACTCGCGCAATTCCGCTCCACGATCGTCGGGGGGATGGGTCACTCTCGCACCTCGATCCGCTGATAGGCGGTGCCGCTGTCGCGATGCACCATATGAAACTTCTCGGTCAGGCTCAGCAGGCTCTCCGCATGGCCCACAAACAAATAGCCGCCCGGATTCAGGCAGCGGTAGAATTTCTCGATCAAACGCTTCTGCTCCGCTTCGTCGAAATACATCATCACATTGCGGCAGAAGATCACATCGTTGCGCTGAGGCAGATATTCCGTCTTCAAGTTATGGAAGTCGAAGTGCACCATTTCTTTCAGGGCCTTCTTGACGGCATAGCGGTCTCCCACTTTGTCGAAGTAACGGAGGCGGAAGCTGTAATCCACTGAAGCCATCTGGCTCTCGCTGTAAATACCCTCTTGCCCGGTGCGGAGAACGGAATAGCTGATGTCGCTGGCCAGGATTTCCACCCGCCAGGGCAGAGGAATCAAGGGTTTAGGCAGCGGCGCTTCCATGGGTAAGGGATTGCGCAGGTAGTAGTAGGCCAGGGCATCGACCGCCAGCATGCCTAGCGTGTACGGCTCTTGCCCGGTGGAGCAGCCCGCGCTCCACACGCGGACCCAGTACTCCCGTCGCGCCTGCTTGTGCTTCAACAACTCCTCCAGAACGTGCTTCTGAAACAGGTCCAGTTGCGCCTTGTGGCGGAAGAAGCTGGTTTCGTTGACGGTCAGGTTCTCCAGCAGCTTGCACAGTTCCTGTTTACCCTCCGGACTGACCAGCAGCCGGTAGTAGGCGTAAAACGAATCGGCGCGGCACTCCCGCAGACGGCGCAGCAGGCGATCCTGCAGGAAATGGGTGCGGCGTTCGTCGAAGTGCATGCCGCACTCGTGATACACCAGCGCCTGCAGCAGCCGCAGTTCCGCTTCCGTCAATATGGGCGCGGGTGCCGCTCCGGGTGTCGCCATGCTCTGCCTCGTTCCCCGAACAGTGCTAAAAAAACGCCGTCTGGCTTGCTGCCTAGCGGACGGACGCTCCGCGCGCCTCAGCTTTCGCAGTCTTGCCAGTCGCGGTTGCGCCGGCGGTTTGCAGGCTGCCCGGAGCCAGCAGCTTGTTCATATCCAGAAGCACGATCAGCCGTCCTTTGACCTTGCCCAGTCCTGTCACACAATTCAGCCCGCCTTCCTGGAATGCCGAGGGCGGAGCTTCCACATCTTCGGCGGGAATCTTGAGCACTTCCGACGCCGAATCGACGATCAGTCCGGCCAGCTTGCCGGAGTGTTCCACCACCAGGATGCGGTTTTGCCTGGTCAACACGGCTTGCGGGTCGCCGAAGCGCTTGCGTAGATCCATGACCGAGACGATCTTGCCCCGCAGATTAATGACGCCTTCGAGGTAATCGGGGGCGTCGGGTACGGCGGTGATCTCCGGGACCCGCACAATCTCGTGCAGGGAAGTGATGGGCACACCGTAAGTTTCGCGGCCGACCCTAAAGCCCACGACATGAAGTTCGCGGTTCATCGGTTCCCTTAGAAATGGGCTCCGGCTGCCACGCGCCGCGACTTGTCGTCGCGATCGGCGGCGTGGGCCGCGGAATCCTCCAGCGTGAAGCGGTCCATAAAGTCGAGCAGCCCGCGCGACATTTTCGACATCTGTTCCGCCGAGGCGGCAAGTTCCGTCGAACTCGAAGTCGACTGCTGCACCAGTTCGCGCATCCGCTCCATGGCCTTCACCACAGCCTGCGCTCCCGAAGCCTGCTCTTCCACCGCCGAGTTGATTTCGTGTGTGATTTCGTTCAGCCGGGTGGTGGCGCGCGCAATCTGCGAAGAGCCATGCGACTGCTCGTTGGTGGCCGCGCCGATCTCCTGGGCAAACTTGTAGACCTCGGTGACCACATTCGAGATCTTTCGCAGAGCGGCGTTCAATTCGCCCCCCAGATCCAGGCCTTCGTTCACGATTCCGGTGGAGCGTTCCATATTCTCGACCGCCTTGCGCGCTTCCTTTTGAATGCTCTGGATCAGTTCGGAGATTTCCTTGGTGGACTGGGCCGATTTTTCCGCCAGCTTGCGCACTTCGTCGGCCACCACCGCGAAGCCCAGGCCGTGTTCGCCGGCGCGCGCCGCCTCGATGGCTGCGTTCAGGGCGAGCAGGTTGGTTTGCTCGGCCAGGTCGTCGATGACTTCGATGATTTTTCCGATGTCGTCGGCGCGTTGTCCCAGAGCGCCGATGATTTCTCCGGAAGCGGTGATGGTCACGTTGATCTTGTTCAGGCCGTCAGTGGCTTTCTCCATGGTGGAAATGCCGCTGTGCACTTCTTCGCGCGAGCGGTTGGAGATGTCGAGCAGAACTTTGGCGGTATCGGCCACGCGCTGGATCGACGCCACCATCTGGTCGATCGAAGCCGAAGTCTCGCTGACGCTGGAGGCTTGCACCTGCGTGCTTTTCACCATGTTCTGCACATTCACGCTCATCTCGTGCATGGTGCTGGTGACTTCATCGATGGCGGAGGAAGTCTGCAGGCCGATCTTGGCGGAATCGTCCGACGCATTGGCCACCTGCCCGCTGGCGCTGGCTACCTGCGACGAAGCGTCGCGCACGCTGCGCACCAGCCGGCCCAGACCCACCACCATGCGCGCGAAGGCGTTGCCCAGCGTGTCGTGGGTGGAGCGCGGCTTTACTTCCACGGTCAGGTCGCCGCCCGCGATCGACTCCGAGACTCCCGCCATTTCCTTCAGGTAGGTGACCATCTTGGTGAAGGTGCGCGCCAGTTCTCCGATTTCGTCGTCCCGGTTTACGTCGATGCTGTGTTCCAGATCGCCGCTGTTGCCGATTTGCCGCGCCACCGTCATCAGGTTGGTCAGCGGCTCGGTGATGGACTTGGCGGTGCGGAAGGCAATCACTCCACCCAGGCCCAGCGCGACCAAGGTGCTCACGATCGAGGCCAGGATGGTCAAGGCGCTGGCGGTCTCATCCGACTTGCGCCGGGCATCGACCAGCTTGCGATTTTCCACGTCCGCCACATCCAGCGCGTCGGTGGAGTTCTTCACCCACGACGAAGCGTCTTTCTGCAGGTAATAGATCTGCAGCTCGGCCACGGTGGCGTTGCCCGAGTCCACATCCTTGCGTTTGTCGATCAACGGCTGCGCGAATTCCTTGCCCCACGACTGCTCCAGTTGCTGAACTTTACTGAGCGCCGATTTCTCCTGATCGGAGTTGGCCAGGGCCTTGCCTTCGTCCAGCTTGGCGTCGAGCGAGTGCAGCCCGTCGTTCATGCGGTCGACTTCACGGGTGTCGCCGCTGAGCAGGTAGTTGCTCAGGTACAGCCGGTTTTGCATCATCTGAAAGCGCGCGGCATCGGTGGTATCGGCCAGTTGCAGCGAAGCCGCGGCCGCGGCCTTGGCGGCATGCTCCCGCTGCACCGCCAGCAGGTTGACGATGAACAGGACCACCACCGCCAACAGAATCATTCCGAAGTTCTTGTACAGCTTCTTGCGAATCGTCATGCCGTTTTGCTCCTTCAGGGCCGCTCCGGCCACCGCTCCACGCTTGCCGCTATTGATGAGGCTCGAACTTGAACTCCACCACCCCGCTGCTCTCCGCCGCGGCTGGTTCAAAGCGCCACTTCTTCACCGCTTCCACCGCCGCCGCCGCCAATACCGGATGCCCGCCCACGACTTTAGCTTCCTTTACCGTGCCATTCGGCAATACCACGACCTCCACCTTCACCGTGCCGCTGAGGCCCATTCTTCTTGCCAAGTCGGGGTAGGTCGCCTGCACCTTGCTCTTGGCGCGGCGCACGAGTTCGTCCTGAGCCTGCTGCGCCCTCGACGGTACGACGCCCATCCCTGCCACCGTCGCCAGCACAGCGAACCATGCTCCTACCTTCCGCAAAGACACAGGTCCCCCCTCCTCGACAAGTGTTCCTGGCACTCCGTCTCAAGCAACACCCGTACCACCGGTCCGTTTTCGAGAAAACCAAAGTCACTCTAGTGATCTATCTGCAAAATCAAGACTTAGCTTGAGTCTTCCGGCATGTACGGGGACGCCGCCGGGTTAGCACCGTCTCATGCGTTTGTCTGTGCGGCCGCCACTTCTCAAACTGAGATCTAGAACTGCCGCGTTTCACAGTTGGGCACCCCGGTCCCCCATTTTCCTTGACTCAAAATGAGATGGCACTGTACTTTTCCCTTAGATTCAAGCACTTGGGAGTCTCACAAATCTGCTGTCCCGGCGTGGTGGCGCTCTGAGCATGGGCGGAGGCAAATCGATGCTGTCTCCGGAAACCGGTCGGCGACCGGGCTCGGACGAGGCCTTTCAAAGCCTGCTGCTGCAGATTGCTGCCCGGGCCTCCGAACGGACCGAAAGCAGTTCTCTGATTCAGTTCTTCTGCCGCACTACGCGCGAATTTTTCCAGGTCAGCGGCGTTTATTTCTGGCGCTGCGCGGGCGACGAACTGGTGGGTGAAGAGGCCGACGGAAAAATGGCGGAGCGCTTCCGCAATCTGCGCTTGCATCCCCAGCACAGCGCGGTGACCGCCGAGGCCGTGCGGCAACGCCGCACGCTGTTCGTAAACCATTTGGATTCTGCCACCTACCCCGCAGCGGCCGAATTTCAGGCGCGCTCCTTGATGTCTGCTCCCCTTGTAGTTTTCAACCAGGTCATTGGGGCCGCCAGCTTTCTGCACGACTCCGAGGCAGCCTTCTTCAATGACGATTTGGCGGCCAAAGCCACCATCCTGGCCGGCCAACTGGGCAGCCTGCTCGAAGCGACCCGTATCGGCGAGGCCTCGCGGGAAGAGCATCGCCGCGCCGAAATTCTGGCCGACGTCGCACAGGTTCTGCATGGCACGCCGGACGGAGATTCCGTTATCGAAGCCTTGGCCGACCGCATCCGCCTGTTGCTGCGCACCCAGTTGGTGTGCGTCCTGGTTCGCCAGCAGGGACCGTTCGAATTGCGCGCCGTGGCCGCCGAAACCCCGCAGCTTGCCCACTCGGTGCGGGCCCGCCACGACCGCCAGACTGTGCGCTTTGCAGCCGATCTGGCGCAACGTGCCGTCTCCGCCGGGGAGGCTGTCGCCATCTCTTTGAGCGGCGATCTGCATTCCCTGGCCGGGCTGGTTTCTCCCGGTATGTTGATTGCCGCGCCCTTCCGGACTTCGCGAAGCCAGGGAGCCATTCTGGTTTACCCGCGCGAGGAGGGCACCTTTACCCCGGAAGAAAAATCTCTGGTCTCCGCGATTGCCGGCTTCGGCGCGGTTGCGCTGGCCCACGCCGAACTCAGCGCCACCGCTCAGGCTCAGGCTCACGAACTGCACAAATTGCTGGAGATATCTTCCGAGCTGAATTCCAGCGGAGACCTGGAACACTTTCTGCGCGCCTTTGTGGTGCGCGCGGTCGACTTCTTGGGATTCGGCCGCTGCTTCATCGCCTTACTGGAAGAGGACCAGTTTCGCGTTCGCTATGCGGTCACACCAAACGGACCCGAGCAGGTCAACACCGTATTTCCCGAAGGCATCGCAACCCGCACCCTGAGGGCAAAAGAGGTTTTCTGGTCCGACGATCTCAACCAATTGCCGGGCGCCAATCTCGACGCGATCGCGCAGTTTCAGGCCCGGCAGTTGCTGTCGGTGCCCCTGCTCAGCGCTGACGGTCAGGTTCTGGGGATGTTCGGAGTGATCGATCGCCTCGACAACACCGGCATTTCCCAGGAAGACATCCGCCGGGCGCGGGTTTTGGCGGGCCAGGTTTCCGTAGTGCTCGAAGTTGCCCACAGCCTGCATCAATCCCGGCAACATCGCCGCCGCTCGGAAATCCTCATTCAACTGGCCCGCGAAATCGGTGGCGTACTGCAGGTTCCAGATTTCGCCCGCAAATTCATTCAACTTGCCGTGGGGCTCACCGGCGCGCGGGGCGGGGCGTTCGCTCTTTTTCACGAGGGACGGTTCCAGTCGGTTGCGCTGCATCCCTTGCCTGCTCTCTCTGCGCCTGCCCTCGAATCGGACGACACCTTCCCGCCCAATCGGCTTACGGACGGAAGCCAAGCGGGACCAGAGCAAGAAGAACAGCAAGAACAAAAGCAATCTGCGGAGACGGCCGACCATGCCTTCGACAGATCCAGTGCCGGCAGTGACCTCCAGGTCCCGGAGCAAGTCCTGCACCGGTGGCTTGGCCAGGCCTTCGCGGAATTGGCGGCCAAACATCCTGAGGCCATCGTCGCCGGCGATGCCGCCGCTCTGCTGGGCACGCAGATGGCCTCAGTTCTGGCATGGAAGGACTGCGTGATTGCGCGCGTGCCTGCTCCCAATGGCGATCTGGCCGGCTTGCTCTGTTTTTCCGGGCTTTCCCAGCCTTTGACCCAGGACGACCGCAATCTGCTGGAGGCCGTCGCCGGCCACGCTGCAATGGCGCTGGAAAGCTCCCGCATGTTCACTCGCACCGAGCAGGCCAACCGGCACTGGCTGGAAATCTTCGACGCCATAACGGACTTCATCGTAGTGCACGATGAAACCGACAAGGTCTTGCGCGTGAACCGGTCTTTAGCCGCCATGATTGGGATTGCCGCCAGCGAACTGGTCGGGGTCAATATGCGCGCTCTGCTGACCACCGCCGGCGACGCCGCGCCCTACTCCTGTCCCTTCTGCCGCGCTCTCGGCGAAGACGGCGATGAGTTCGTTCATCCCGCGCTCGACCGCTCGTTTCTGGTTTCTACTTCGCGGGTGCACGGCCCTTCCGGCGACGGCCTGCAGACCATCCACGTGCTGAAGGACATTACCGACCGCCGGGAGGCCGAGCGTCAATATCGCGAATTATTCGACAACATCCAGGAAGGACTGTTCTTCAGCACGCCCGAGGGCCGGTTCATCGAGGTCAACGATGCTCTGGTGCAGATGCTGGGTTACTCCAGCCGCGACGAGTTGCTGCAGCTTGACATCCCCGCAGAGATCTATTTTTCACCCGACCACCGTCTGCTGCACGCCAAGGCCATGGAGGAAACCGGCGTCTTGCGGAACTTCGAGGCCACCTTGCGGCGCAAGAACGGTGCGCCCATCTATGTGCTCATCAACGCTTTCGGCCTGTACGACAATCTCGGGAACCTTTTGCAGGTGCGCGGCCTGATGCTGGATGTCACCGGCTTGCACATCTACCAGTCGGAACTGCAGCGGGAGCGCGATTTCTCGGGAAAAATTCTTAACAACACCCAAAGTCTGATTCTGGTCGCCGATACTGTCGGCCTGATCAGCTACGCCAATCGCCGCTGGCGGGATTCCGGCTTCGAACAACGGGCGCTGCTGGGCCGCCCTTTGCTCGAACTCGCTGCCCCTGGTTTTGTTCGTCCTCTGGCGGATGCGTTTCAATCCACCCTGCGGGGCGCGCCCGTCGACAACCTGGAATTGCAGCTGGTGCGCGGCCAGGGTGGTACCGGCCAGTTCTCCGTCAATCTTAGCCCCATGCGCGACGAGCAGGGCAACATCAACAGCATTGTTGTATTGATGACCGACATTACCGACTCCACCGTGCTGCGCGACAAGCTGATCCACGCGGAAAAGATGGCGGCCGTGGGACACCTGGTCTCCGGCGTGGCTCACGAAGTCAACAATCCGCTGACTGCGATCCTCGGCTTTGCCGATTTGCTCATGGAAAATCCCGATCTGCCGGAGAGCGCGCGCAAGGATCTGCGTGTGATTCTGCAGGAGGCGCAGCGCACCAAGCAGATCGTGCAGAATCTGCTCAGCTTCGCCCGGCAAATGCCGCCCCAGCGCAATCCGGTGCAACTCAACACCATCCTTCGCCGCACCATCCAGTTGCGCTCTTACGACTTCACCAGCCACGGCGTCGAGGTGATCGAACACCTCGACGAAGAATTGCCCGACGTAATGGGCGACGCTCATCAGCTGCAACAGGTCTTTCTCAACATCCTCAACAACGCTTATGACGCCGTGCACGAAGTCGGCCGTCCGGCGCGCATCGAGATCATGAGCACCAAAGCCGGCAACGCGGTGGAAGTTTCCTTCCGCGATAACGGCCCGGGCATCTCCAATCCGGACCGCATTTTCGATCCTTTCTTTACCACCAAAGAGGTCGGCAAAGGGACCGGCCTTGGTTTGAGCATTTGTTACGGCATCGTCCGGGAGCACGGCGGTGAAATTCTCTGCCACAACAACAGCGACGGCCAGGGCGCCACTTTTGTGGTGCGCTTGCCCGCGGCGGCGCACACCGCCTCTGTCGGCGTGGCCGCAGGAGTCATACCAAAATGAACACTCAAGCTGTCAGATCCTTTTCCATCCCCGTGCTGCTCATCGAGGACGATCCTGCCGTCATGGCCTATGTGCAGAGGACGCTCGAGCGCAGCGGTTATCCCGTGGTTTGCTGCGAGTCCGGCGTCGATGCCCTGCGCCTGCTCGAGACCGGCGACTTCCTCGGCGTCGTCTCCGACATGCGCACGCCCGGCGGCGTCGATGGCGCTCAGGTCCATGCCTGGATCGCCAGCCATCGTCCCGAACTGGTTTCCCGGATCGTGTTTATCACCGGCGACATCGCCAACGAAGAAACCGTCGCCACCTTGCGCGAAACCGGCGCTCCCTGCGTGGAGAAACCTTTTCGCGTGCAGCAGTTCATCGATGTCGTCACCAAAACCCTGGGGAAAGCGCCGTGACTAATTCTCTGACCAAGAAGGAAGATCTTCGCATCCGCCTGTTAATCGTGGACGACGAGCAGAGCATTCGCCGCCTGTGCGTCACCGTCGGCGAAGCTCTGGGTTTTGTCTGCCTCGAAGCCGATAGCGGCGAATCCGCCTTGACCCTGCTCGAAGAGCAGCCCGTGCACATGATCCTCAGCGACATGGTCATGCCCCACATGTCGGGCCTGGAATTCCTGGAAAGAGTGAAAAAGATTTTGCCGCGCACCGAAGTCGCGCTCATGACCGGCCACGGCTCCATTGAGACCGCGGTCCAGGCCATGAAGCTGGGCGCCTACGACTACATCACCAAACCCTTTTCGCCGCTGGAAGAGCTGCGGCTGTTTCTGCGCCGCATGGCGGAAAAAGTTCGCCTGGTCGAAGAGAACGAATTTCTGCGCCAGCGCATCGATTCGGAAACCGCGGTCCACGGCATCGTCGGCTCCTCGGCCAAAATCCAGGAAGTGTTGCGCCTGGCCTCGCGGTTAAAAGATACGCGGACACCGGTGCTCATCTCCGGCGAGAGCGGTACCGGCAAAGAGCTGGTGGCGCGCGCCATTCACTTCCGCGGCGTTTTCGCCGGACGCCCTTTCGTGGCCGTCGACTGCGGCTCGCTCGTCCCCACGCTGATCGAGAGCGAACTGTTTGGTTACGAAAAAGGCGCGTTCACCGGCGCCTTACGATCGAAACAAGGATTGTTCCAATCGGCCGACGGCGGCTCGGTTTTTCTCGACGAAATCGGCGAGCTGCCTCTGGAGTTGCAGGCCAAACTGTTGCGCGTGCTGCAGGAAAAAGAAGTGCGTCCCGTAGGCAGCAATCAACGCATTAAAGTGGATGTGCGCATCATCGCCGCCACCAATCGCGATCTTGAATCCGCATATAAAAACGGCACTTTCCGCAAGGATCTTTATTTCCGCCTGAACGTGGTCACGGTACATGTTCCCGCCTTGCGGGAACGCCGCAGCGACATTCCCGTGCTGGTGCATTGGTTTCTCGACCGCTATGCTCCAGGCTCCGATCTGCACGTTTCTCACTCCGCCATGCGGGCGCTGTTGCAATACGATTGGCCGGGCAACGTGCGCGAGCTGGAAAACTGCGTGGAGCGCGCGGTCGCGCTGGGCAACGGAGAAATCATCGACCTCGGCGATCTGCCTCCGTCCATCGCCGCTGCGGATTTGCCGGGAGCTATTGCTTCGGGTTCGGCTTCCAGCCTGGCTTCTGAGTTTTCCGGGGATGTCGCCTCTGCCGGATCTCGTTCCATCGCAGCTCCGCTTTCCACCACCGACCTCGAAGATATCGAGCGCGCCACCATTCAACGCGTGTTCGAGCAGGTGAAAGGCGACAAAGCTCTCGCCGGCCGCATGTTGGGCATCAGCCGCGCCACGCTCTACCGCAAACTGAAGCGCTACAATATCAGCGGCGGAGCCGCGTCGGCGTCGTCGAGCCAGGCGCTGCAGTAACGCGCCCTTTTGCCGATCTGTAAAGATTTTGGCCGTCGATAAAGGTGACAGCCCGTTTTATAGCGGGTTCAGCGAAAGGTGTTGAGGAGGGTGCCACGGAAATAAATAACCCCGACCGAGGCCCTTGCGAGCATGTCGGGCGGGGAGCAATTAGGTGGTTAGATTACCAAAGTCGCAAGAAGATGCAAGCGGAGGTAGTGCGCTGTTTTGAATTTCAGAGATACTTCTTGAATCCGACCGGAATCGCCTTCGATTGCTTCGCCGCCGAAACTATCTTTGCAAGTGTCTCCGGGCTTAGACTTGGCTGGAGTCGAACTCTAGTCCCGACAAGAGCTTCGATCATCTGGCACTGCGCTGGGGTTATTTTTAAAGCATCAGCAAAGGCTACAAAGCATTCCTTTTTGATCCAAGGATGCTCGCCCTTGGCAAGGGTGCATTCCTCTCCGGCTCTAAATTGGTCTCCTGTTATGTTTGCGATAAGGAACGTTCCCCCGTGCGCCTGAGGGTCAGAAATCACAAAGAACAAATGATCCACATGAAAATTAGGCGGGACTGACATCAAGAAGGCATCGCCGAGTTTCATGCCAAACGCGGCCTTTCAGCGAATGCCTAATAAACTTCTGGTTTGATTATACGTGCGGTTCGATTCCTCGATGACCTCAATTTCTTCTTGCGTTCTGCCAGCGTTTCGGAGAATCACATCTGGATCAATCGGAACCGAGCTTCCTTGCGGGTCCTGCCACTCAGGGCAGGTATCATGTAGCCAACGCGCAACTTCCCAAGGCGCAAAATTGTTGATCTGTTTTCGCGCTTCCTCCAACCGTTCCATTTCGCGCTCGGAGAGCAATCCGACATCAACAGACACGAGCGGATGGATTGAATGATTGACGCGCTCACTGAAAACCGTATCCCATTCACGTTGATGTTCTCTTGGCGCTATTCCCTTGAACAGATTGTAAACTTCGCTGAGGACGGGGCCTTTTGGCATTGACACAAAAGAATCTCCGGTGATCGTTTTGCCCCATCGAATGAGAGATTCTTTGTCAGCAAGATAAAGCATTTTCAGCCCAAGAAACATATCGAGCTGGCCGCCCTGTTGTTCCGTCAAGAAGGCTACGGCGGCGATTGTTTTCTGAATATCAAATTCAAGCTGCATAGTTTGTTCGCCTTTTATTCCCTCTTGCGTTACGCCGTGCTTTATGTTAACAGAGTTTGATTTTTGGCGAAAGTAGCACTTCGGTACACACCCCTAGGCAGCTTGTGGCACTTCCTGCATTTCCATCAATCGCACCAATTCTTCCACCGTCCAAATATGGTTGGTTAACCCCGTCTCCATTGCGGGCGTCACGCGGAGCGTCTGGTGGGCACGGCAGAAATTGTAAATACGCATTATAGATTGCAACCATGTGGCAGTGATTCTCAAACTTCTTTGAGAACGCATTCGTTAACCGCGTGAAGCGCCGGACGCCCATTCGTAGATTCAGGTTTTGCGGCTCCACATAGCTAGTCGAGATGTGATCCCGCAAGCGCAAACTTGGAACACCCCAGGATATATCCCGGTAGTCGGAAGGGCACATCACGCCGCGGCCCCGGAATCAGTCGCGGTAAGGCGCCAGCGCGCGGCGCCCACCGTTGAGACTACCGTCTCACCCTGAGACGGATGTCTCGCCTGCGTCCTCTGCACCGTGTCTGCTCCGCTTCTAACTCACTGAAAACTCTAGCGCCCGAGTGCTAGTCCTTCGGTTCCGCACTATGGTTCCTGCCGTGCTCTGTTTCTTCCCGAAACCGCGGATCTGAAGGCTCCCCGATGCTCTTCCTAACCGGGAAGAGGGGGAGCCGGGCCGCGTTTCATCCGAAGTGACAGTGCTCGTATAGGAAAAAGGTCAACATCGTTTTGGCGCAAGAAGCTACAGCCACGGCGCGCGGGGCGCAGAACGGTTCGGTCGCCGGACTGGCGCGGTTTTTTCCCGAGGCCACGCCGGTGCGCATTCCGGTGCAGTTTGTTCGCAGCGGAGGCCACGCCGGCAACCGTCCGGGAGATTTCAGCGAAAGCACCGTCATCGAATTTGGCACCGCTCGCGAGGTGCTGTTTGCCTGTGCCACGCCGCTCGAGTTTGCCGACGTTTTGCGCCTGCGCAACTCCGATGGCTCGCTCGATACCGAAGCATCCGTTGTAGCCGTGCAATATCATCCCGATAAAACCGTTGTTGCAGCACGCTTTCTAAAGGCAGTTCCCAACTGGATCGTGAAACCATGACCCCATCGCCCCAGCCGCCATCGCAGGGCCCAACTCCTGTGAAAGATCTTGCGGCCTTGTGGACCGAGGCCCGCCGTCTGTATCCCATTTACGCCGAAGTGGCGCGCGAGTTTGTCATCGACGCGCCCGCCTGCGCCGATCTCGAAGCGGGAGTGGAAGCTCCCGGAGCGGAATCGGTGGAGCAGGCCAGCCAGTGGCTCAACACTATGGACGAGCGCATTCGCGTCCACCAGTTGCGCCAGTTTTTGCAGACCAGTCAGCTGGTCGATCGCGATGGACTGCTTGCCCTGCTGCATCACCTGCTGGGCAAGACCGCGAAAGACGATTCGGTACGCGACAAGGTAGATTTTCTGCTGGTGCAGTATTTCAGTGAAGACGCGCCGGCGCAGCTCGACGACAACACTGTGGACCTCGCCTACGTGGCGCAGGCTCTGGAGCCGGTTCTCGGACCGGTGGATCTGAAAGCGCCGGTCTGGCTGAACGCTCTGGACCGTGCGCTCGACGCGGCCCGCCGCTGTCGCACGCTCGACGAGCTTCTGAACGGCGGCGTCCTCGATCAAGGACGAAAAGCCAAGAGTCAGGCCGGCGATCTGTTTTACCTGCCGGTGGCGCTGGTGGCCTTTACCCGCTTCGGATACCTCATGCGGCGCGTTTTCTTCCGCCTCATGCACAACGACCTCAACGACATTCTCGACGGCCTGACCACGCTCGAGGAAAAGGGCGTGGCTACGGTCGATTGCCGGCGCGCGCAATTCTCGGCACAGGAGCCGATTCTGCGCCTGCGCCTGATCTGCCAGTCGTGGAAAGTAATGTTTCAGGCGGAATACTCCTCCGGACAGCCGCTGCGTTTGCTGGTAGATCTGCGCAGTTCGGTGGACCATGCTCTGGGCCGCATTTCGGGGGCGGAGTCGAAATCGAAAACCTCAAAGCCGGTACCCGCCAAAGCGGCCGCCGCAGCCGCCGGAGCGGCTAGCGGGAGATCCGTGCAGCCGGCCGCTTCGGCAGCGCCAGCATCCGCGCCGGCCGCCAGGAACAAATTCACACCGGGGAAGGCAGAGGCCCCCGAATTTGAAGTTTCCGCCGGTTCACAGGATTGGAGTCCCGGTTCTGGCGAGCCGGGGAAGAACCATTAGACGCACTCGCCCAATACGAAGCTGAATGAATCCGCCGAGGCGTGTGAAAAAATCCGCCGGCGGAGCAACTAAAACGGAAGAATCAAAGCGGAAGAATCAAAAAGGAAGCTTTTGCCAGTGGATCATCCCACGGTACTCATCATCTCCGACGACGCAGAATTCTCCCGCTGTGTGACCGGGCGCTGGCAGACCGGGCGCAACCTGCCGACATTCACCCTGCTCAGCGGCGATCTGTGGCCGCGCAGTGTCGACTCCTTCGATATCGCCATCGTAGGCTCCCTGCGGCGCGAACTGCTCTCCGTGATTCTTGAGCCTCTGCACTCCACCGCGCAGCCATTGTTTTGCGTCTGTGAAGACGCTGCCACGGCTCAACTGGTCCGGCAACGCTGGCCGCGCACTTCAGCATTGTGCCGCGACGAGAACTGGCTCGACATTCTGATTCCGGCGGCCGTTGAAGCGGTGCACCGCTCCCGCGCCGAAGCCCGCGCCCGCGCCGCCGAACAGGCTTGCGTCACGCTGGAGCGCCAGGCCACCCTGGGCCGCTACATGATCGAGATGCGCCACGGCCTGAACAACGCGCTCACTTCGGTGCTGGGCAATTCCGATCTGCTGCTGCTGGAGCCGGGCAGCCTTTCCGCTGGGGCCAGGGCGCAGATTGAAACCGTTCGCAACATGGCGCTGCGCATTCATGAAGTGCTGCAGCGTTTTTCGTCGCTGGAGAAAGAAATGAACGTTGTCGCGCAGCAGGCCGAGCGGGATAACGGCAAGGTCTGCTACGCGGCCGCCGCCGGCGACTGAAACGAAACTGAGAACTAAGAACCGAGAACTGAAGTCCTCCCCCGGCAAGACGCTGATCCCACCTGATCGGCGGCTTAGCCATCGTTGCTTGCGGCCGGTTTGCCGCAGGCTGTTTGCCGCAATCTGGGGAAGGCCTCATGCACAAGTTCATCGCCGCCAGCACCATCCTCGAGCACGAGCTTTCTGAGCTTCGCCTGCTGGTTGAGCGCCAGGCCGGAATTGTCCTCGATTGCCCCAACAGTGCTCTGACCGCCCAGGTTGGCGAATGTCTCGAGAGTCAGAAACTCAATTCCGCCGCCCACTTGCTCGACCGTCTTCGCGACTCCGATCAGGATCCCAGCACTCTGGCGCAACTGCTCGACGGCCTCATCAACAACAGCACGGGTTTCTTCCGCCATCCCGGAGCGCTGCAGGCCCTGACCGGGCAAGCATTGCCCCAGCTCTATGCCCGCAAATCCGCGGACGGACCCACGCCGCTTCGCATTTGGAGCGCGGGCTGCTCCACCGGCGAGGAAACCTATTCCATCGCCATGGCGATTTGCGCGGCGATCTCCGGCAACGGCGGCTCAGGCAATAGCTCTGTGAATGGAAGCTCCGCTTCCGCACAAAAAAATGGCGGCCGCAACGGCGGCGTCAGAGAAAACTCGTTAGCTGCATCGTCGCTGACTGGGTCATCGCTGCTTGGATCGTCGCTGTTGGGATCGTCTGCGTCCGGATCGTCGCAGGCCAGCCCGACCTACCCCGTGGGATGGCCTATTCACATCGTGGGCAGCGACTTGCTTCCTTCGAACATTCAAGCGGCTGAGCGCGGACTGTATCCGCAATCGGCGCTGTTCGGCCTGCCTCCGGCCAGCATTCGCACCTATTTTTCGCGGATTGGCTCGGCCAGTTCGGCAGCCGGCGCGCCCGGCAATGGCGCGCACAACAATTTGCCGGCCAACCTGGCGAGCTCAGAAAATCGAAACGAATCGTATCGAAACTCAGCAGATGCAACGTCCGCACACGCAAGGACCGCGGATCGAAACGCAAGCGATGGCGCTTCCGCCGAATCGCAAGAGGGCTCCAGCGTGCGGCTTCAGAATTCGGCCCCACCCTCGTGTCATCTGCTGGTGAAGCCGCGCCTGCGCAGCCTGGTGACCTTTAATGTGATGAACCTCGCGCGCCCCGGCTATATTGGCCGCTTCGACTGCATCTTCTGCATGGACGTGCTGCCGCACTTCTCGCGCGCGCAGCGCGTCGCGCTGCTCGAGCGCCTGCATCTTTATCTTGAGCCCGGCGGCTATCTTTTCTTGAGCCAAACCGAAAAGCTCATCGCGCCCAACCTCAACTTTCGCAGCGAAACATTCGATGGCTACACCTTCCACCGCAAGCCCGTAGCCGCCAGCGCGGCCTATGGACGTTGAGCCGAAGAAGTGTTCCCATAGGAACACTTTGTCCACAGTCGAGATTCCTTTCAAATCATTGATAAAGAAACAAGATAGTTATGAAATGCACCATTTCTTCAGCAATTGTCTAGTTTGTCTATTTAGGATAATTAGCCATGAAGACCGTATCCGCAACAGAGGCAAAACAGCGCCTAGCCGCGCTGCTCGATGCGGCCCAGCGCGAGCCGGTGCTTATTCGCCGACAAAAGCGGGACGTTGCCGTGATCATGTCGGCGGAAGAATATGAGCGGATTCGCAGAATCAATATCGACGAACTGGAACGAACGATGGACCGCATCGGCGCTCAAGCGGCAGCGCGGGGCATGACTGAGGAGATTCTCGCCGACATTCTCAAGGACTGATGCTCAACGATTTGATAGTCAACGAATGATGCGCTGTGTCATCGACACTAACGTGTTCGTCAGCGCCGCCGTGTTTTCGCCTTCCGTTCCGCGTCAGGCTGTGAGCAAAGCACTGAGGGGCGACCTCGTGCTGTGTTCCGAGAACACCATGGACGAGCTGAAGGAAGTTCTATTCCGCTCAAAGTTTGATCGCTATGTCAGCCGGGAGGAGCGCATTCTGTTCTTAGCTCAACTCGGAAGCGTAGCCGAGTTCGTGCCTATCATCCAAGTCATCCGCGAGTGCCGCGATTCGAACGATGACAAGTTTCTGGAAGTCGCGCTGAATGGCAGGGCTGATGCGATCATTACTGGCGGTGCGGACTTGCTGGAGATGCATCCGCGGCGCGAGATCGCCATCCGATCGCCAGCGGAATATCTAGGGCGGTGAACGAAGAGCGCAGGGTTCTTTGCCCTTCCCACTCTCACGCCAGCGCTACGCCCGCTTTCCTGCAGGCGCGGATCAGGTCTTCATCCAGGGTAGACAGCGGCAGGCCGTTGGCTTTGGCGAGATCAAGATAAGCCGCGTCATAAGCGGTCAAGCCGTGCTCGCGGCTAAGAGACTGGATCCGCTCGAATACGGCATCCGCCTGTAATTCCTGCAGCACAATCGGAAGCGCTTCGAGGTTTGTAAGGAAGGTACGGATGAGGTCAGCCGAAATCCTCTTGCGCTTTTCGCCGACCAGCAGGGCGTTCAGCACTTCGTGCGGCCAGAACGAAGGCGCCAGGGCCGAGTCGCCCAGCTTGAACCTGCGAGCGATTCTTTGAGCCAGAGCCGCGTTCTCGTCGGGGAAGCACCAGGTTAGAACAACCGACGCATCCACAACAAACCGGCTCACCGGCGGCCTTCGTTGATCAGGTCTTTGATCTTGAGCCCGCGCAGCGACAGGTTATGCCGTTTGCCGAAGGTTGCCAGTCGCTCGGCCGCGTCCGCGACGGAGCTCTTTCCATCGAGTTTCCCCATGCGCTCTTTCAGTAGTTCTCCCAGCAGGCGGGAAACGCTGGTATCGCGCCTGGCAGCCTCGATTCGGGCCCATTGCGCGACGTCTTCCTCGAGCGTGACGGTTACGTTGCGGAGGCGATGGGCTGTAGGCACGAAAATAGTGTAACACGAAAATCCTGTATCTTGCAATAATGGTGACATCGGCGGAAGCTCGTTGCACTTCAGCCGGATGTTGCGCGCGAGTGCCGTGATCTGAAAGACGATTAAGTTCCTGGAAGTAGCGTTGAACGGGAGAGCGGATGTGATTATTACAGGCGATGCGGATCTGCTGGAGATGCATCCGTGGCGAGGGATTGCGATTTTGTCGCCAGCCAGATATCTGACACGCTAAGACATATCAGAGCAACTTCGGGCCAAGATCTTTTTGCCAGAACTCGACTACTCTGCTGGCCAGGACCTCAATTCCAATCTCCCCTCCTAATTCCCGTTCCGCTTCGCCGGAAAGCTCGATGAAGAGATGACCTACATCGAAAGCTGCTGAGTCAAACGCGCCGAACTGGAATGCGCCTCCAACGACTTTCATATCCTTCACTTCCTTCTGTCGACGGGTGAAATGTTTTGCGTTGTTTGCCAGTTCCCGACAAACAGTCAAAAGGGGGCAACGCTCGACTCGACGGTTCCCATGACGCTCGACCCAGTCACAGAGGTGATTAGCCACGATGATAAAGTCCATAGCAGCGTATCGATCCCCCGGCGCTGCAACGACGCGGTGGTAGTCGTGCTGTAGCTTTTGAAAAAGATCTTTCGGTGTATCAAGATCGAAGAAGCCGCCCTGCGTCATATGTGATTACCTCCTGTTGATTTTGACTCCGGCGAAAAACAGAATCTCTGGTCTAATCTCTGTATAACCCTCCACGGGGGGCGACCTCGCCTCTGATCGCGTAAAAGTCGAGCTTGCGGCCGTCGGCCAAATGAAGTGTCAAGACTTCATCGAAGCCCGCTTCTATGCGCTCACCGACGACGAGCTTTGTATTCTGAAAAGTCGGGTATCTGATTTCCTCACCCGAGATGAACTGCGACTCGCCGTAGTTCTGGTGGACGGTAACGGTGTATCTCACGGCCTTAATAAGCCGTTCACCCAAGCACACGTTTCCGTGCCCTGCTACTCGTTCAATGATGGTTGGTGCTGAGTCGCCCATGCCTGTTAACGTTGACTGAACGCAAAGGCACGAGTCAAGGACAAGTATTAAATTTCGATAGCGAATTCCCGATGTGGGAGAAACTCTGGAATTGATGGATAAAAAGCGAGCCATCAATTTCCTACGCGAACAAAAACTCCTTGGTCCTCAACTCCTTAATTGTGTCCCTCAACTTCGCCGCCTTCTCGAACTCGAACCGCTTGGCCGCTTCGCGCATGTCGCTTTCGAGCTTGGCGACGTAATCATTCACATCCTGCTGCGAAGCAAACTCCGGCATGCCTTCGGCTTCGCCGCCGGTCAGGTCGGCGTAGTCGGCGGCTACGATTCCGGCCAGCGTCATGTCGAGCGGGCGCACAATCGATTCCGGCGTGATCCCATTTTCTTCGTTGTATGCGGTCTGGATCGCGCGGCGCCGCAAAGTTTCATCCATGGCGCGCTTCATCGAGTCGGTCATGCGGTCGGCGTAGAGAATTGCGCGGCCGTGCAGATGCCGCGCGCAGCGCCCGATGGTTTGAATCAACGATCCCTGCGACCGCAGAAAGCCTTCTTTATCCGCATCGAGAATCGCCACGAGCGATACTTCAGGCAAATCGAGACCCTCGCGCAGGAGATTGATGCCGATCAATACATCGAACTCGCCCTTGCGCAGGTCGCGCAGAATCTTTACCCGCTCTAGAGTTTCGATTTCCGAGTGCATGTAGCGGCACTTCACGCCCACCTCGGCGTAGTATTCGGCCAGGTCCTCGGACATGCGCTTGGTCAAGGTGGTCACCAGCACACGTTCACCCTTTTCCACACGCGCGCGAATCTCGTGCAGCAGGTCGTCAATCTGTCCTTTTACCGGACGCACTTCGACTTCGGGATCGATCAGGCCCGTCGGCCGGATAATCTGCTCGACCACTACGCCCGCCGATTTGGTCAGCTCGTACGGCCCCGGCGTCGCCGAAACATAAACCAACTGGTTGGTGCGATGTTCGAACTCCTGGAAGGTGAGCGGACGGTTATCCAGCGCCGAGGGCATGCGGAAGCCGTACTCCACCAGAGTTTCTTTGCGCGAGCGATCGCCGGCATACATGCCGCGCAACTGCGGCACGGTCTGGTGCGACTCGTCGATGAACATCAGAAAGTCGCGGGGAAAATAATCCAGCAGCGTGGGCGGAGGCTCGCCCGGCATGCGTCCGGTAAAATGCCGCGAATAATTTTCAATGCCATGGCAATAGCCCATAGCTTTAATCATTTCCAGATCGAACATGGTGCGCTGATGAATGCGCTGCGCCTCCACCAGCCGCCCTTGTTTTTCCAGTTCCACTTCCCACCACGCCAGCTCTTTCCTGATCGAATCCACCGCCGACGCGCGCGTTTCTTCTTTCATCACGTAATGCGTCTTGGGATAAATCGGCAGCCGCACATACTTTTGCTTCACCGTGCCAAACAGCGGATCGATCTGCGTAAGCGACGAAATCTCATCGCCCCACAGCTCGATGCGATACGCCATGTCGTCGTAAGTGGGGAAGACTTCGATCACATCGCCGCGCACACGAAAGGTTCCGCGTTTGAAATCGCCGTTAGTGCGCTCGTAGAGAATGTCGACCAGCTTGCGCGTGATGTCTTCGCGCTTGATCTTCTGGCCTTTTTCCAGAAACAGCATCATGCCGTAATAGGCTTCCGGCGAACCGAGGCCGTAGATGCAGCTCACCGAAGCCACAATCAGAGCGTCGCGCCGCTCAAACAAAGACCGCGTCGCCGAAAGCCGCAGCTTGTCGAGTTCGTCGTTGATGGTCGCTTCTTTTTCGATGAACAGATCGGCAGCGGGAACGTAAGCCTCGGGCTGGTAGTAGTCGTAATACGAAACGAAATACTCGACGGCATTGTGGGGAAAGAAATTCTTGAACTCGTGATAAAGCTGCGCCGCCAGCGTCTTGTTGTGCGCCATCACCAACGCCGGACGGTTTACCGCGTCGATCACCTTGGCCATGGTGTAAGTCTTGCCCGAGCCGGTGACGCCCAGCAAAACCTGATGCTGCTCGCGGTCAAACACGCCGCGCAGCAGCGCCTCAATCGCGCGCCCCTGATCGCCCTGCGGTTTGTAATCGGAAACGAGTTTGAAGTCCATGGAAGAAGCTCTTAGCTGTTAGCTATCAGCTTTCAGCCGCTGCCCTCACAGAAGGCAATTTTGTCGAGTGAGAATCTCTGTATTATAACGCGGGCGTAAAGGCTGAACCGCGAACGCGGCTTAGACGTGTAAATCCGTGGGAGCGGAAGTTTCGCACGGCTGAGGCACTCCTACATCTCCGCCAGTGCCCGGTGCACCAGATAAATCGCGATCGATCCTTCGCCCACGGCCGAAGCTACCCGCTTCACGCTGCCGGAGCGGACATCGCCCACGGCAAACACGCCCGGCAGGCTGGTCTCGAGCATAAGCGGAGGGCGGGCCAGCGGCCATGTCCGCCCGCCAGCGGCCGCGTCCAAGTCGCGCCCGGTTACGATGAAACCTTTACTGTCGAGCGCGAGGCAGCCTTGCAGCCAGTCGGTGCGCGGCGAGGCTCCCGTCATGATGAATACGTGCCGGAGAGCATGAGTCGAAGTCTCGCCTGTATTTTTATCCAGCCAGGTTACCTGCTCGAGTTGGGTGTCTCCCTCCATGCCGATCACTTCGGTGCGGCATCGCAGATCGATCGCCGGATTCTCCTCAATGCGTTGAATCAGATAGCGCGACATGGTGTCCGCCAGTTTGCCGGAACGCACCAGGATGTGGACTTTGCCCGCGGTTTGCGAGAGAAACACCGCCGCTTGTCCCGCCGAATTCCCCCCGCCCACCACGGCCACCTCTTCATTTCCGCATAACTGCGACTCGATGAAGGTCGCGCCGTAATACACTCCCTGGCCTTCGAACTTCTCAAGATTTTCGATTTGCGGTTTGTTGTAGCGCGCGCCGCTGGCAATAATGACGGCGCGTGCCGGAATGGCCTGGCCGTCGTCGAGCACCAGCTCATACGGCCGCCGGTCGCAGTTGAGGCGCACCACGCTCGAGGCAACCAGCATCTTCGCCCCAAATTTCTGCGCCTGGGCCGAGGCTCGCCCCGCCAGTTCCAGGCCCGAAATTCCCGTAGGGAAACCCAGATAATTCTCGATCCTCGAACTCGATCCCGCCTGTCCGCCGGGAGACTCGGTTTCGATCATCAGCACGTCGAGTCCTTCCGAAGCCCCATACACAGCCGCCGCCAGACCGGCCGGCCCCGCTCCTACAATCACCAGATCACGCACCTGCGATTGCACGATGTGGGCGTTGAGTCCCAAACACTTGGCCAATTCCTGCATCGACGGACTGCGCAGCACGGTGGCGCCGTTGCAGATAACCACGGGAATTTCGGCCGCCGTCACCAGGAACCGGTCCAGCAACTCCTGCGCTCCCGTGTCCGTGTCCAGATCGATATAAGTGTGCGGATGCCCGTTCCGGCTGAGAAACTCCCGCAGTTGCAGCGTCTTCGCCGAATGCTGCGATCCCATCAAAATCACGTTTCCCTGGCCGGAGGAAATCAGCAATATCCGCCGCAGGATGAACGCGCGCATAAAAATCTCGCTGAGCTCCGCGTCCCGCGTCACCAGGTTTCGCAACTCCTCCGGACTCAGTTCGATGAAGTCACCGGGCGCGGTCACGCGCCCGCGCGCCAGCGCGCCCCGGCCCGAGATCATCGTCATCTCGCCGGTAAATCCCGCCGCCTGGTGAGTGACGATCAATCGCTCGCCGTGCAGGCCCGGCTGCACAATCTCCATGCTCCCGGAAAGCAGCACGAAAAAAGGGACGGTCATGTCGCCCGGCTCGAACAAAATCTCTCCCGCTTCCACCTTGCGCACTTTGCCGAAGGCACGAACGTGCTCAATCTGCGACGGAGTCAGCGCGGGAAAAGCATGCTGTTGATTCACCGGCCCGCTGGAAAACATGGGAGCGGGATTGTCTCCACTGGGATTGAGCGGGCCGATGATGACCGGAGAAGACATATTTCACCTGGAAGAGGCAGAGTAAACACATTCGCGTCCGCCGCCAGACGCGAGTTCCTTTAGATGACGCAAACGCGAAGATGACGCAAACGTGTCGAAGCAAACCCAGGGCCGTAAAAACTCTGTCATCCGGAGCGAAGCGAGGGAAGTGGAGAGCCTGCCCTGAGCGAAGCCGAAGGGACCCTGGCTTTCCTCGACCCAGGCACAACACCAGCTATGGCTTTGCGTCCTGCGGCACTACTTCTCCAATTCCCACAATCTTCGCCGAAGTCCGGAACTTCTTGTAATCGCGGTAAGTTTGCTCCACATCCACGTTGACGCCCTTGAATAAAGCGATGCGCGCATCCACCTTAGCTGTTAGGTGCTGCGGCAGCCACACTTCGTCATTCACCCGGGTCTGCTCCAGCATAAAGCGCGAACCTTTGTGAAAGCGCGCCAGAAACAATCCCCACGAAATTGTATCCAGGCATTCCACATCCATCTTGGCCAGTTGCAGGTCGGTCTTGTCAATCCATACTCGTCCGTGGAACTTGGAAAGATATTTGGCGCCCTTGGCGTGCGCCACGAACTCCGGACGCGGCTCGGCGTCGATCACCCACGCCTCGCGCCCGCCCAAAATCTCCGTGCCCGCTAGCTTGAAGTTATAGGCATTGGCCACGTCGCGCACGAACTCGCGGTCGTCTTCGCGGTCTTTGTCCGCTTTCTCCTCGCGCCTGCGCCGGTCGTCTTCCGATTCGTTCTTGCGCTTGTCGATGACCTTCTGGATTTTTCCCTCTTCCTTGGCCGCATCTTTGGCGTCGAGCGGCTTGCCGTCTTTTTCCACCAACCGCTCCACCGGCTCGCCGTAAATCTCCATGACCTCGAAGGTCTTTACTTCCGTGGATTTTGTCTGTCCTTTTCCGTCGCGCTGGTTCTCCACCTCGCGCTCGGTATAGGTGTAGTTGCGCAGACGCTTGTCATTTTCCAGGTCTTTGTCGGCGACCACGCGAAACAACTGCTCCATCTGCTGCTGCGAGAGCGCGCCATGGGCGTCGGGCGTGAGGTCAGGCACGGGCGCGGAAGCCTGCGATGCGGCAGGAGCGTCTGCGGATTTTTCCTGCTGACCAAAACCCGTCAGCGAAACAAACAGGACGATGACGCGGAAAAAGAAGACGATGCCACAGTTCCGGGTTCTCACAACCTAGCCCCCATCGCTCGAAGTTATCAGAAGTCAGACGCGGAGGGTCAAGGCCTTCACCACGTGAGGTGAAAATTCCTGCGCTCCCAGCCGTGTCACCGGACCCGAAAGCCCGCAATATTGCGGGTATAATCACTGCTGCACGCATCTCCCCCGCAGCCGGAGATAAATCCCATGCCACGGAAAGCACTTTGGGTCGCCGCCAGGGTTGGCTTCGCGGTCGTAACCACGGTCGTGGCCCTGACTATTACGTCGGCAAGCAACGCTTGGGCAGCCTCCCAGGAGAAAGTGCTTCACAGTTTTACCGCTGGCGCATCGGATGGCGCGCAACCCGAAGCTGGCCTGGTCCTTGACCGGGCAAACAATCTTTATGGCACCACGGCATTCGGCGGCTACGGGAACTGCAGCGGAGGTTGCGGCGTGGTCTTTGAAATTTCGCCGGTTCCGGGCGGCTGGAGCGAGAGCGTGATTTACATTTTCCACGGCGGTGAGGACGGCTTTCGTCCCTTCACGACGCTGACCTTGGATAAACAGGGGAATCTCTACGGCACAACGATAGAGGGCGGCATCTACAGTGGCGGAGTCGTCTTCAAGCTGACGCGCCCTTCCAGTGGCGGCGTTTGGACCCAGAGCACGCTGCACAGTTTCGGCAGCGGCGCCGATGGAAATGAGCCGTATGGCACCCTGGCCTTCGATGACGCGGGAAACCTTTACGGCACGACCTACGCTGCAGGGGATCATAACGCAGGCATGGTTTTCGAGCTCAGCCCAGCTACCGGCGGCGACTGGACCGAGAGCGTACTCTATAACTTCACGAACAGCGCCGACGGCGGTTTCCCGAGCGCCGGTGTGGTTCTCGACGCCGCCGGAAACCTCTACGGGACTACCACAGTTGGCGGTTCCGATCAGTCGGGCGTCGCGTTCGAGATGACCCAGATGGCCGGTGGAAACTGGCAAGAGACTGTGCTGCATTCTTTCAATGTTTCGGGTGACGGGTACACTGCTTCTTCCGGCCTGGTCTTCGACGCAGCGGGCAATCTCTATGGCACCACCACGGCCGGCGTCGGCAAGGATTGCGGGACGGTCTACGAACTGTCACCCACGGAACTGTCACCCATTGAATTGTCGCCCGCTCCCGGCGCCTGGACTGAAACCGTGCTCTTCAGCTTTGATTGTGGCAGCGGCGGACGCGGCCCAATCGGCGGAGTGGTCTTGGATCAAGCAGGAAACCTCTACGGCAACACGCAGGCCGGCGGCCAGTATGTTTCGGGCGTGGTTTTCGAGTTGACGCCAGTGACGGGCGGCGCCTGGACCGAGACCGTGCTGCATACTCTGGGCAAAGGCCTCGACGGCGCCACTCCTGAAGCCGGCCTGGTGATGGACAAAGCGGGCCATCTGTTTGGCGCGACCCTGACCGGCGGCGCCGACGAAGCCGGCACTGTCTTCGCGGTCGGACCGTAGTCGGCGATTTCGCGAGTCCGTAATTTTGAATGGCGGCACTCGACCACGGCGAACCCTCCACTTTCGCGCTTCGCTAACCCTTTAACCTAAATCTGGTCCAAGACTTAGGAGGAGACGACGCTTTGAACCTGCGGGAAGTCTTGCGGCAAACCGCCAGCTCCATTGCGGCCCACAAGCTGCGCAGTTTCCTCACCATGTTCGGAATCATCTGGGGCATCACTTCGGTGATCCTGCTGGTCGGCCTGGGCAAGGGATTCAGCCGCGATCAGAAAGAACACCTGAAGACGATCGGCGTCGATCTGGCCATTATCTGGGGCGGCCGCACCAGCGAACAAGCCGGAGGCTACGCCGCCGGCCGCCTCGTCCGCCTTTCCATCCGCGACGCCTACCTCATCAAGAACGAGGCCTATCTGATTAAGACCGTAAGCCCTGAACTTCGCCGCAGCGTCGCCGAGGTCAGCCGTTACAACGCCGCCTCCCGGCCGGTGCGCGGCGTGTGGCCCGATTATCAGCGCTTTCGCTCGCTCAGAGTAGAAGAGGGCCGCTTGATGACCGACGACGACGAAAGCGAAGGACGGCGCGTTGTTATTCTTGGCGTCGAGTCCCGCGATCAATTATTTGCCGGCAAGCCCGCGGTCGGGGAGCTCCTCACCATGAACGGCTCGCCTTACACCGTGATCGGCGTGCTCGAGAAGAAAAAACAAAACGGCAGCTACGGCAGCGGCCCCGATAATACCCAGCTCTTTGTTCCGTACTCTTCCATGGCCCGCGATTACCCGCCGCCGGAAGAGCCCGGTATCTTCAAGGGATGGATCAACAACCTGGTCGTGGAAGTCGCCGATCCCGAACATCACGAAGAAGCGATGCATCAGGTTTATCGCATTCTTGGCCGCGAGCACGGCTTCGACCCGGCTGACAAAGATGCTCTCTTCATCTGGGACACGCTGGATGGTTCCAAGCTGGTGGAACGCATCTTCGACATCATGACGATTTTCTTCGGCGCAGTCGCGTTGATGACGCTCTCGCTGGGCGGCATCGGAGTGATGAACATTATGCTCGTGGCCGTGACCGAGCGCACGCGCGAAATCGGCGTTCGCAAATCGCTGGGCGCAACCGCTTCAGACATCCGCAATCAGTTCTTCGCCGAATCGGCCGCGCTCATGGTGATCAGCGGCGCGATTGGTCTGGGTATCGGGGTGGGCATCTGTCTGCTGGCAAGTCATGCGGAACTGCCCGATTTCATTCCGCATCCTGTGATTTCACCCGCAGCGATCGCGGTTTCACTGCTGACTCTGGGGCTGATTACGGTGGGCGCCGGCATGTATCCCGCGCAGCGGGCCGCCGCGTTGAGCCCTATCGAATGCTTGCGTCAGGAGTAAGGTCTTAAGAGCAAGGCGTCCGCACCAAGGAACTAACAGTCCATGCGCATCAAGGAACTCATCCTGCAAAGCTGGGACGCGCTGGCCCGCAACCGCCTGCGCTCCATCCTCACCATGATGGGCATCGTCTGGGGGCTGACCACGGTTGTGCTTTTGCTCGGCTACGGCGAAAGCGTCAGCGAGGGCGTGCTCAATGCGTTCCTGGGCATCGGCAACAGCGTGATCATCGTGTGGGAGGGTCAGACCAGCATGCAGGCCGGCGGACAGCGTGCCGGCAAGCGCATTCACTTCAAGTACGAAGACATTCAGGCGATCCGCGACGAAGCCCCGCTGGTTCGTATGGTCAGCGCGGAATGGGACGATGGCGTGGCTTACAAGTACGGCGACCGGGTCATCTCTATCCAGACCAAGGCAGTGCAATATCCCTACGGCGAGATTCGCAAGTTGAACGTTGACGAAGGCCGCTACTTCGACGAGAGCGATTTCACCGAGCACCGCCACGTTCTCATCTTTGGACCAAACGCCGCCAAGAAGGTGTTTGGCGGGCGCGATCCGGTGGGCGAACACGTGACCATCAACGGCGCAACCTGGGATGTGATCGGCCTGCTCAAGCTCAAGATCCAGGATTCTTCCAACAACGGCCCCGACAACGAGAACGCATTCATGCCTTTCGAAAGTATGAGCGACATCAACGACGAGCGCGATCCCCACATGTTCGTGTTCCAGCCGGTCACGCCGTTGCTGCATAAGGCGGCTCTGGCGCAAGTGCGCGAGGTGCTGGCCCGCCGCCACAATTTCGATCCGCGCGACGATAAATCGAGCCCCGAGTGGGACACCGTCGACGACACCAAAGACATCAAGCAATTCGGACTCGCGCTCCAGGTCATTCTCGGGTTCATCGGTGTGCTGACGCTGGGAGTCGGAGGCGTGGGCGTGATGAACATCATGCTGGTCAGCGTGACCGAGCGCACCAAGGAAGTCGGGCTGCGCAAAGCGCTGGGCGCGCGCCGGCGCGACATTGCGCTGCAGTTCCTGATAGAAGCTTTGGTGCTTACCTTCGCGGCCGGCGCTGTGGGCATGCTGGTTTCCGTTTGCCTGGCCCATGCCATTCCACCCATGCCGCTGTATTCGGCGATGTACAAGACGGCCAATCACGAGGGCGATATTTTTTTGAAGACCTCTGGCAGCGTCATGCTCACGGCATTCCTGATTCTTACCGCCGTGGGTATCACCGCCGGCATGTGGCCAGCGTGGAAGGCGGCCAGCATGGAGCCCGTCGAGGCTCTGCGCTACGAATAGAGCCGAAACATCCGCTGAATCGCACGCCTGTCGACACTGACGACTTCGAGGACTGACGACCCACCACTGCTCACCGCTCACTGACCAGCGCTCACTGGCCACTGCCCTTCAGCGCCTTGCCCAAACATTCGGCCTGAAACAACCGCTCGTCCACGCGATGCAGGCGCTGCTCTTGCGCTTTGCTGAGCAGCGGGTAGTGCTTGATATCGAACAGGTGATAGACGATGAACCATACTGGCTTGTCGGTCGTCATCCAGTTCTGGCGGTCGAAGCGCTTCAGATTCACGGGAAGCGAAAAGCGGCGCAGGGTGCGCTCGCGCCGCAAGTTGAAGTAGGCATTGAAGTAACTCATCGCCAGTTCGCGCAGCGTGCGGTAAACCGGCTCGCGCCAGCGGCATCCCGTGTAATTCGATTTCGCGATCGCGCCCCAGGCTCCGTTTTCGCGAAAAACGGCGAGTACGTGGTCGGTGTCGCGATCCGCTTCAAGATCAAGCAACAGCGGAGGATAGCCGTTTGCCCGCAGCGCTGCGGCGGCAAAAATCGCGCCTTCGCAACAGTGCGCCGTCTCTTCGTTGAGCACGCGCCGCGGCGACCACGCCGTGTCGGCCAGGTGATAGGGAGCGTCGTCGAGAAACTTCTGAATGCCGCAGGGATTCTTCATGCTGCGCAGTTTGCGCAATTCTTTCGAGGTGAAGCCGGAAGCCCAATCGAAGGTGTTGTCCATGCAGTCGCCAAGTGTAACAGCCGGAGAGCGGTCGTTGGCCTCCGGTCGTTAGTCGTTGGTCGTTAGTCGTTGGTCGTTAGTCGTTGGTCGTTAGTCGCCAGGCATAAACAACGACTACCCACCATTTTTCTTTGCCAACGGAATCAATAACTTAGCCGCAAGCCATTGAAAACGATGGATTTGCAGACGCACATTTTTGCCTTTTAGAATCAACTACATAGCTCTAAGTTATTGATTCTGCCGAGCTGGATTTGGGAGATCTGGGTCCAGCTGGTCGGCGAGCGCGTCCAGATTGTCACGTAGAATGCCCGCCATTTCGTCCAGGAAGCGTGCAGAGCGACGATCGTTCCCGGGGACGAGCCAGAGGTCCATCCGGCGCAGCAAGCGCGCTAGAATTGCGTTTAATTGCAAAGTTTACTCAAAGTTATTACCGACTCCGCTGCGGATTGTAAGCCGCTCTCGCGGCAGAACTTAGCGGGGAAGAAGGATTTCTCGTGAGAAATTCGACGACTGATTCTGAAACACTTAGAACCGTTTCGCCCGCGAAACGCCGAAAACCGTTCAGCGCGAGAATAGCTCTGAGAGTTCCTGAGGCGCGTCGATCAGGACGTCGGGTGCGGGATCGTCCAGTGTGTGGGGAGCGAAGCCGTAAGTGACGCCGATGGTCCACAAGCCGGCGTTGCGCCCGGTTTCGATGTCGACGTGAGAGTCGCCGACGATCGCGGCCTCGTCCGGGCGAGCGCCGTACTCTTCGAGCAGCTTGCGCGCGCCTTCGGGATCGGGCTTCTTCGTGGCAAAACTATTGCCGCCATAGACTTGCGTGAAAAATGTTCCCAGGCCGAGCGCATCGACAATGGCACGCGACGGGACGACCGGCTTGTTCGACAACACCGCCATCTTGCGCACAGCGCCGTTGCGATTTCGGTTCGGATCTGCTTTCGGATCAGTATTTGGATCGGCGCGGTCCGAATTCTGAATCGCGCCGAGCGCTTCGAAGATGCCTGAGTAAACCGTGGTGTGGTCGAGTTTGTGCTCGCGGTAGTAGGCGAGAAAAAACTCCAACCCCTTGCGCACCAACGCCTCACTGACAATCTCGCCACCCAGAGCGCGCTGAATCAGGATGGGCGCCCCGTCGCCGACGTAGCTGGCGATAGTTTCGTCGGTCAGTTCCGGACGTTTGATGTGGCGCAGCGCGGCGTTGACCGAGTGCACCAGGTCGAGGCGCGAGTCGATCAACGTGCCGTCGAGGTCGAAGATCACCAGCTTGATGGCGTGAGGGTCGAAGGCGCGCAGAGTGCGAATCATCTTTCTCAGGATAAACGATCCGGGGAGAAGCGTTCAGGCTTCAGGCTTCAGGCTTCAGGCTTCAGGCTTCGGGCTTCGGGCTTCGAGATGCTCAACTACTACCAGGCGCTGTCGAAGACCAGGTTATAGGCGTTGACGCTGCCGATGCCTGTGGCCATATCCCAGCCGGGCGTGGCGCCGAACGCGGGCTGATAGGCCAGCGGCGCCGTGGTCCCACCTCGCCCGTATAATCCCTGCATGGCGAAGAGCTGGAAAACGCGGTTGATTCATTCCGACACGAAAGTTCCGGAGGGATACCGGTCGCTGGCGAGTCCGGTGTATCGCGGCTCGACCACGCTGTTTCCCGATGCCGCCTCGGTCGACGACAGTTGGGATCAGCACGAAGCGGGCTATACGTACGGGCTTTACGGCACGCCGACGACGCTGGAGCTGGCGGGAAGAATCTGCGAGCTGGAAAAAGGCTACCGCACCATCGTTACGGCCGGCGGACAGGGCGCGATTGCGCTGATCAATCTGGCGCTGCTGAAGAGCGGCGACCACATGCTGATTCCGGAGAGCGTGTACACTCCGAACCGCAAGCTGGCGTTTCACGTGTTGCGTAGGCTGGGAGTGGAGTCGAGTTCTTATCCGCCGGAGATTGCTGGTGGGATCAAGGAATTATTACGGGAGAATACGCGGCTGGTGTGGTGCGAGAGTCCGGGGTCGATCACCATGGAGGTGCAGGACGTGCCGGCGATCGCCGAGGCCGCACATGCGCACGGCGACGGCACGCTGGTGGCGATGGATAACACTTGGTCCGCGGGGATTTATTTCGACGCGTTCGCGCACGGCGTGGATCTGACGATGCAGGCGTTGACGAAGTATGTGGGCGGGCACAGCGATTTGCTGCTGGGTTCGGTGACGGTGAAAGACAAGGCTCTGCATCAGCAACTGGGCTTGACGCACCAGCTCTTGGGCTGCGCCGCTGCGCCCGACGATTGCAGTCTGGCTTTGCGCGGCATGAAGACGATGGCGGTGCGGCTGAAACATATTGAAGGTTCATCGCTGCGCATTGCGCAGTGGCTGGCGGGGCGCGCTGAGATTGAGCGGGTGTTGCAGCCCGCGCTCGAAAGCTCTCCCGGGCATGAATTCTGGAAAAGAGATTTCACGGGATCGGCTGGTGTGTTCTCCATTGTTTTCAAGCCGCAGGCCACGAAGGCGGAGGTGCTGCGCTTTGTGGATGAACTGGAGTTGTTCGAGATCGGCTATAGCTGGGGCGGGGTGACGAGCCTGGCGGTAGCTTACGATTTTCATGGGTCGAAAACGCGTTCGGATTATGGGCACAGGATCGTGCGGCTGAATATTGGGCTGGAGGATACGGAGGATTTGATTGAGGATCTGGAGCGGGGGCTGGCCTGTATGTAAGTTATTCCAGCGTCCTCCAGACGATGACCACCGGGTATTTGACAGCGCAGCCTGACATTCCTAGACTGGTTTCGTGGAAGTCCGCCTTCAACCCGAAAAAGAGGCGCAGTTGGCGCAAATCGCTGCCCAGAGAGGGCTGGACCGGGACGAACTCGCGCTGCAGGTTCTGAGTCGTTATCTGGAAGACGATAAACACTTCGTCGAGGCGGTCAATCTTGGCGTCGCGGCTGCTGCGCGCGGAGACTTCGTGGAACACGAGGAAGTAGGCAAGAAGCTGAAAAAAATCTTGCAGCCGTAATGCGCCTGCGCTGGACTACTCCCGCCGCCAACGATCTCTACAAAATCGTACAGCGCATTCAGCAGGACAACCCGGTTGCCGCTTCCGATGTGGCGCAGACTCTCTATGATGGCTGCGGGAGTCTGAGAGACTTTCCTTATCGGGGCCGCAAGGGACGAATCGAAGCTACCCGAGAGCTTGTCTTTCCTGGATTACCCTACATTGTTGTTTATGAGTTCAAGATCAAGTCGTGGAAATCCTTCGCATTTACCATGGAGCGCAAGACTGGCCGTGAAGTTCCCAGCAGGAGCCACCGGTTCCAGGGGAGATGTCTTCAAGCGATTAACCGGAGTTTTCACGGTCTTAATCTGCGGCAAGAACTTGAGTGTTTGCCAATCCCCGATTCCGATTTACAATGCAACCTGCCCGGAATTAGCGGCGCCAGATTCGCGCGCCGCGATATCATAAAAGAGCGTTCATTCATCGCATTCCTTCAGGAAGCTTGATGGCGACGACAAGAACCGACCCCAAACTGGCCCTCGGGGCCAGCGGCGCAAGAAAAGGCCGGAATTACGACGGCCTGACGCGCGAGCAACTGATCGAACTCTACCGCGTGATGTACACCTCCCGGCGCATCGACGACCGGGAAATCATGCTGAAGCGGCAGCAGAAAATCTACTTCCAAATGTCGGGCGCGGGGCATGAAGCCGTTGGCGCGGCCGCTGGGCTGGCGCTGAAGGCGAGCTACGACTGGTTCTATCCGTATTATCGCGACCGCGCGCTATGCCTGGCGCTGGGGGTGAAGCCGCTCGATATGTTTTTGCAGGGAGTAGGCGCGGCCAACGACCCGAGTTCGGGCGGGCGGCAGATGCCTTCGCACTGGAGCTCTCCCAAGCTGAATATTGTGACCCAGTCTTCGCCCACGGGCACGCAGATTTTACAGGCAGTGGGGTGCGCGGAGGGCGGGCGTTATTTTGCGAAGCACTCCAAGGCGGCGGAGATACCTGCGCCTGGATCTACACTCACAAAAACCCCACTTCTCGCAAAAGACGCGAGAAATGGGGCACCCGACGCGAATGGAACGGCCGACGCGAATGGGATAGCCGGTTCTGATGGGACGTCCGGGTTGGTTGATTATCGTCAGTTCAAGCGGGTGACGTTTGAGGGCGACGAGGTCACATACGTTTCGCTGGGTGATGGGACGACGAGCGAGGGCGAATTTTGGGAGGCGATGAACGCGGCCGCTTTGAACAAGCTGCCGGTGATTTTCAGCGTGCAGGATAACGGCTACGCGATCTCGGTGCCGGTGGAAGTGCAGACGGCGGGCGGGAGCATTTCGCGGCTGGTCTCGGGCTTTCCCAATTTTCATTTTGAAGAAATCGATGGCACCGATCCGGTGGCCAGCTTCGCCGCATTCCGGCGGGCAGCGCAGTATTGCCGCGAGGGGCACGGACCGTCGTTTGTACACGCGCACGTGATCCGTCCCTATTCGCACTCGCTTTCCGACGACGAAAAACTTTACCGGCCGGACAGCGAGCGCGAGCGCGATGCGGCGCGCGATCCGGTGACCAGCACGCAGATGTTTCTGCTGCGCGAAGGGATTCTGGACGATAAGGGCATCACTCAACTGGAAAAACAGGTCGACGAAGAGCTTCAGGCGGCGGTGGACGAGGCGCTGGCGGCGCTGCCGCCCGCGCCCGAGAGCATTACGAAATATGTGTATTCGCCGGATCTGGACCCGGCGGCGGCTGCGTTCGATACCGAGCCTGCGGCGGAGACAGCGGCAGAAATCAAGGCTGCGGAGGGCAAGAAGCCGGCGGCGAAAACCATGGCCGACTTGATCAACCTCACGCTGCGGGACGAGATGAAGCGCGACGAGCGCATCGTGATTTTCGGTGAAGACGTGGCCGATTGCAGCCGCGAAGAATATTTGAAACAGAAGCTGGTGAAGGGAAAAGGCGGAGTTTTCAAGCTGACCTTCGGCTTGCAATGCGAGTTCGGGCCGGATCGCGTTTTCAACTCGCCGCTGGCCGAGGCTGCGATTGTGGGCCGGGCGACGGGCATGGCCACGCGCGGGCTGAAGCCGGTGGTGGAAATCCAATTCTTCGATTACATCTGGCCGGCGATGATGCAGATTCGCGACGAACTGGCAGTGATTCGTTGGAGATCGAACAACGGATTCTCGTGCCCGTGCGTGATTCGCGTGGCCATTGGCGGATATCTGACGGGGGGTGCGATTTATCATTCGCAGTGCGGCGAGAGCGCGTTCACGCATATTCCCGGGCTGAGAGTCATTTTCCCGTCGAATGCGCTGGATGCCGCCGGACTGCTGCGCACGGCGATCCGTTGCGACGATCCGGTGCTGTTTCTCGAACACAAGCGGCTTTATCGCGAGACCTATGGACGCGCCCCGTATCCCGGGCCGGAATACATGATTCCGTTCGGCAAGGCGAAGGTCGTGCAGGCGGGGACGGATCTGACGGTGATCACTTACGGCGCAGTGGTGCCGCGCGCGCTGCAGGCGGCGCAGAAGATGGAACGCGAACACGGGGTTCACGTTGAGCTGATTGATTTGCGCTGCCTGAATCCGTTTGACTGGGAGACGATTGCCGCGTCGGTGGAAAAGACGAACCGCGCGATCATAGCTTACGAAGACACTCTGAGCTGGGGCTACGGCGCCGAGATTGCGGCCAGGATCGGCGATCAGCTTTTTCACCACCTCGACGCCCCGGTGCGGCGCGTGGCCGCAACCGACACCTATGTGGCGTATCAGCCGATTTTGGAAGATGCCATCCTGCCGCAGGTGGGCGATTTATTTCGCGCAATGAAAGAGCTGGCGGAGTACTGAAAAGCAGTGGCCAGTTGTCAGTTGCCAGTTGTCAGTTGCCAGTCTAGAGCGGCTAGTTCCTCTTGCGGTTCTTGTTTGGGTCTTGTTCTTCTTGCCCGCATGGGTCCGGAAGACTGCGTCACCAAGCGCAAATTGCCTTTCCGAAAACTGCCTGCGGTGTGCAAGATCCTTCATCTTGACAGCGCCCCAGTCGCAGCGTAGACAGGGTACAGTGGCGCCTTATCCTTCGAGGAATTCGGGCGCTTGACTTCTGTGTTCTTCCACTAGGTTCTGCGTTACTTTTCTGAAGACGCGCGTTTTCTCAGGGGGACGGTTCCATGCGAAGAAACTTCAGGTTCGCAAAGGTTCTGCGCGGCGTTGGGATGTTTGGCGCTCTCGCTCTCGCATTCCAGATTCCGATGAACGGCCAGCAGTTCCGGGCCGCGCACGTCTATCAAGTCGGCTCAAACCCGGTGCAAGCTGCGGTGGGAGATTTTAACAACGACGGTTATCAGGATCTGGCTGTTTCCAACAACCCGGCAAGCGGAAACGGCTCGGTGAGCGTGCTGCTGGCGAATGCGAAAGGAGCTTTCGGGACCGCGGTGAACTATCCCATCACGGGACGGCCGGACGGAATCGCCGTGGGCGATTTTAATCATGACGGCAGTCTGGATCTGGCAGTTGCCACCAGTCATGGTGTGCAAGTCTTGCTGGGCAAAGGGGATGGAACATTCCAGAGCGCGGTGGAGTATGCCCCGAATGCGTACCAGCTCTATGTGGTCGCCGGAGACTTCAATGGCGATGGAAATCTTGATCTGGTGACGACGGGATCTGGGGAGATTTACTTCTGGGCAGGCAATGGCGATGGCACGTTCAAGCCCGGGGTTTTGCTTTTGACCGGCGGGAACACGTATGGGGCCGTGGTTGCAGCCGACTTCAACGGCGACGGCAAACTGGATTTTGCGTCCGCGCTTAGCGGTTCTACGGACGTGGCCGTGTTTTTGGGCAACGGCAACGGCACCTTCCAGCCGCCGGTGAACTATCAGGTGGGCGGAGACTATCCGGCAGCTTTGACGGTGGGGGATTTCAACGGTGACGGCAAGCTTGACCTGGCCACGGTGTCCTGCGGGAGCAAGACGTCGTGCTCGGGTTCAGGCGACCTGAGTGAGTTGTTGGGCAACGGCGATGGAACGTTTCAGAAGGCCAAAGTCTTCGCGCAGGCCACGGACCTGTCGCCGGTAAGCATAGCGACGGCAGATTTCAATGGTGACGGCAAAGCGGACCTGGTGGTGAGCAACGGCGTCAGTGACGACGTCAGCGAGTTTCTGGGAAATGGCGATGGAACCTTCAAACATGCCGAGAACTGGGCGGCGGGCTCGGGTCCGTACTTTGTCGTAGTGGGCGATTTCAATGGGGACGGAGTGCCCGATGTGGCGACGGTCAACAGCGCGGGCAACGTCAGCGTGCTCCTGGGAAGCAAGAGTAACGGTTTTGCTGCGGCTCGCGATTTTGCCAACAAGGCCCAGGCGGGCTTTGTGGCAACGGGGGACTTCAACGGAGATGGCATCCTTGATCTCGCGGTCACGACCGGCACTGCCGGATCGGTGAACGTAATGCTTGGCCAAAAAGGCGGAACCTTCGCCGCGCCAGTGTCTTATGCATTAGCAACGGGTGGATCGGTGTTGAGCCAGGTGGTGGCCGTCGCTTTGAACGGCGATCATCATCTTGATCTGGTGGTGACAGCGAACTCGGTCGCCGCTCCAGTGAGCGTGCTATTGGGCAATGGAGATGGCACATTCAAAGCCGCAGTCGCCTACACGGCCGGACCCTTTCCGCTGGCAGTCACGGTTGGGGATTTCAACGGCGACGGCATCCCCGACCTGGCGGTGGACAACTTTGGCTGGAATGTATACGGAAGCGTGAGTCTGCTGATCGGCAACGGAGACGGAACCTTCAAGGCTGCGACTACGGTGAGTGTGGGGAACAATTATCCGGAATGGATTACGTCGGGAGACTTCAACGGAGACGGGAAGCTTGATCTGGCCGTGGTCAACCCTGGATATGGAGATGCCGGAACGGTGGGCGTGCTTCTGGGCCACGGCGATGGTACGTTCGGTCCGCTGATGAATGGTCCTTTGGTAGGAGTCAACCCGAGCTTCATACTTGCCGCGGATCTAAATGGCGATGGCAAATTGGATCTGGTGGTCACCGACTATCTGGTCACCACCGACAATTTGAAGGTCCTCCTGGGCCACGGCGATGGAACCTTCGGGACGCCTGTGAGCTATACCGCAGGCCAACAGCCGCAAGGCGTGGCGGTCGCCGATTTTAACGGCGACGGAATCCCGGACTTGGCCGTGGCCAATACCGGCAGCACCGGAGGAACGGGTTCCGCGCTTCTGTTGCTGGGTACGGGCGGCGGGGCGTTCAAGGCGGGGCCGTCTGTATTGGCCGGGTCCGGTCCGTATTCCCTGGCTGCAGGCGACTTCAACGGCGACGGCAAGATGGACCTCGCAGTGGCGAATGTTGAAGGCGACAATATCACCACCCTGCTTAATATGGGTCCATAGTGTGGGAGATTTGTTGCGCCGGGATTGCTTTCGCCGCACTGACGACGGGTTCGGAACCATCTTTGAGATCACGCCTTGGTTCGGGTGGTTTGCAGAATTCGAGAGGAGAATCGAGACGCGGCGGCATGGCCGTGCTGGCGCCATTCTTGCCTGTGTCATCGATGGGATAAAGTCTTTCTTCCAGATTGACCGCGGCGGCGCTGTCCCCTAGAATCGGCGCTCGACTTTCCGGGGGGGATTAATGCCGCTGCTTCGTCTCAATGCTCACGTCCGTGGGCTGGCAGGGACTGCCAGTCTTGTTCTCATAACTATCATCGTCATCCTTGCCAACACCTCGAAGGCTTCCGCTCAGACAGCCATCACTACTTATCACTACGACAACTATCGCACCGGCTGGAATGCGAGCGAAGCCACGCTGACACCTGCGAATGTGGGCGGTTCGTCATTTGGCTTGCTGGTGAAGGTCGTGCTCGACGACCAGGTTGACGCGCAACCACTGGTGGTGCCGGCAGTGAACATCACGGCGGGCGCCAATCCCGGGCAGCATGACGTGGTGTATGTGGTGACGGGCAATGACACGGTGTATGCCATCGACGCCAACAGCGGCACCGTGCTGCTGACCGCGAGCATGGGAGCGCCTGTGCCCAAGCCGTTGGGTTGCCCCAACAACGGGCCGAATGTGGGCATGACGGCGACGCCGGTGATCGATCCCATAGCGAGCACGCTGTATGTGATGGCGTATACGCAGGATACAAGCGGCCCAAATTACCGCCTTCACGCTTTGGACCTGGGCAGCCTGGTGGACAAGGTGACGCCCGAAGTGGTGGCGGCTTCGCACATGCTGACCGATGGGTCGACGTTTGCTTTCAATGCCGCCTATCAGCGGCAGCGGCCGGCACTGTTGCTATCGAGCGGCACGGTGTATGCGGGGTTTGGCAGCTTCTGCGATTTTTCGGCGAATGTTTCGCGGGGCTGGCTGCTGGGCTGGAACGCCACTACGCTGTCGCCGCTTTTGGCGAATACGCTTCTCGATACGCAAGCTAGTTCGCCCGACACTTTCTTTCTGTCATCGATCTGGATGTCGGGCTACGGGCCGACGGCGGACGATTCGGGCAACGTGCTATTTGTAACCGGCAACTCCGACTACTCCGGCACTACTTATGATGGAGTGACCGACATCCAGGAGAGCTTGGTGAAGGTGTCGCCGGACTTGAGCAGTGTGGTGGACTTGTTCACGCCCTCGAACTGGGCGCAACTCGATGAAGCGGATGAGGACTTCGGTTCTGGCGGGGTGCTGGTACTGCCGGATCAGAGCGGAACGTATCCGCACCTGGCGGTGGCTGCGGGCAAGAACGGATCAATGTACCTGACGGACGAAGACGATTTGGGCGGGTATTCGCCTACCAAGAACCACGTGTTCGCCACGTACGCCATCGGTGGATGCTGGTGCGGGGAGTCGTATTTTGTGGACCCGACGGATGGCGCGGCGCGGGTAGTGAGCAGTGGCGGCGAGAAAGTTGGAGTGTGGAAACTGCAGACTTCGCCGCGCCCGTCGTTAACCAGGGTAGCGGCTTCGACGCCGGTGATAAATGGGCAGGATTCAGGCTTCTTCACCAGTATTTCATCGAACGGGACAGCCAATCCCATCATCTGGGCGCTGTCGCGTCCTGCTTCCCGAACCTCGAACGGGATCGGTCTCTACGCGTTTAATCCCGACTCGGGCGGCAGCACGATGGCGCCGATTTTCAAGAGCATCGCGGGCGCTTGGCCGAATGTCGGCGGCAACTCAAACCTGGTTCCTGTCGTGGCCAACGGCAAAGTCTATGTGGGCACGAACAAGCAATTGCAGATCTTTGGATTGAAGTGAGCGGATTGAAGCGAGCGGACTGAAGCGAGCGGATTGAAGTGAGCGTGCTACGCCGCTTGCCCGCATACGTCTTTTTCACTTCTGTTGCGGCGATTGGTATGCGGGCGATTATTCTCCGAACAACGCGCGAAGCGCCGTTTCAATTCGATTGAGCGAATTGTCGGTACTCGGCAATGAGGGCGGCGGCTATGTCCTGCTCGGCGCTGGTGTTGGCCAGGGCCAGCCCGAGCGTGCGCTCGGCGTTCTCCAGTTCGCTTTCGGAGATTTTCTTTGCGTCTTTATCGAGCAGCGTGGTCAGGCCGACCACCGCATTGGCCGAGGCAAAGGCGCGCTCCTGCAGCGACACGTATTGTTGCTGCAAGACGTAGACGCGCGTATAGCGCTGCACCTCGTCATAATCCATATGGGCGATGGCTCCCGTCGCGGACGCCGTGTTCCAACTCGTGGTATGCAGGCTGGCGACCGTCCAGTTGAAAGCGAGATCGTGGATCGTAGTTGAGCGATCAGATTCAAGCGCATGGACCAGCGCAATGAAGCGGCGCAACTGCTGATCCGTGATCCGCAGCCCGGCCACGGTCTTGGTGAGCTCATCCTGATTCGCGCGAATCTCGCTGGCTAGGTTGGTCTCGGCTTCGTGCACCAGATGCCGATAGTGGAACCATTCGACGGTGGCTTCGAGGCTGAGAGCAATGAGAATGCCGACGGTGATGGTCAGCAGGTGAAGAAAGAAATCCTTCACCGAGCGGATGGAGCCGTGCACCGGATGAATGTCCAAGCAGGAATCTCCCGAAGCGAAACTTACGCCGACTCAGCCAAGAATACTACTGACCGGGACGCGCCGAGCCGCCAGGCCTGGCGCCAAGCCGAGAAGATGCGCCAGAATGCCTTGCCCCGGCATTCTTCCCTTCGGACGGTAGTGTCTGAAATCTGCGTTGAAGGCACACGCAATCGCAACTGAGGATGCTCCAGCTTCCGCGGTTTTCGAAGCCTGGTTCTCGAAGGCTGGATAACGATGCAGCCGACAGCAAGAGATTTTCCGGTGCCGTCTGCAAGAAATCCACAACCCATTGTGATATCTAACCTTGCGCCCGGTTCTCACTCTGCTCCATTATTGCCAACAGAGGCAGCACAGCCGAGCCGGCGCCAACGGCGATCCCGACCAGGACTCGGCCCCTAACTCCTTTGTTTGAAATATTTTGCCTCTAAGTTCTTTGAAAACTATATTTTGCGCCGAATTTCCCACCTAACTCGATGATTCTAATAGGGTGGGGGGGTAGGGTACCCGTTGCTAAACTGGTAAACCCACACCCGCCGGCCGGGCAGAATGAAAACCTATTTTGCTCGCTGGCCGGATCCGGCAAAACATCAACGCTCCCAAAACGTCCAACCCCTGTGCCCTCTGTGGCTGATGAATTTAAGACACCATCCTTCGGACAGAATGGTTTGCGGCAGAGTGCATTTCATTGTATAGTCTTGCAGTTCTCGCCGTTTTCCTCCCCCCGATTTGTTCGATTCCGCGTCTTCAGGAGAGTTGTCATGAGGCTCTGGATTGCAATCAGCGCAGCCGTCTTCGTCATGTTTTCGCTCAGCGCGAATTCCTCGGGTCAGACCGAAGAGGTGCTGTATGCCTTTACCGGAGGCGCCGACGGTGGAACGCCATATTCCACTCTGACTTCTGACGCTGCTGGACATCTTTATGGGACAACCTACAACGGCGGCGCCTATGGCGCAGGCACGGTGTATGAACTCTCGCTTGGTTCTGCGGGATGGAAAGAGCGAGTACTCTACAGCTTCACCAGCGGAGATGGATATGGTCCCTATGGCGGGATCATCTTCGATGGGCAGGGCAATATCTACGGAACTACGGCGTCTGGGGGCGTGCATGGAGGTGGCACAGTGTATGAGTTGAAGCGCGCCTCCAACGGCACTTGGAAAGAAGCTGTTCTCCATAACTTCGGAGGTGGCGAGAGCGGACAGGCTCCTGAGGGCAACCTGGTGTTTGACGATGCCGGTAACCTGTATGGCACAACGTTTTACGGCGGAATGAATGGCAAGGGGGTTGTTTGGGAACTCTTGCCCCAGACGAGAGGTGACTGGTCTTTGAGAACGCTGCACACCTTTGGCTCTGGGATGGACGGAGCCAATCCCTATGCCGGCGTGGTTCTTGACTCGGCCGGGAACGCGTACGGCACGACCTGGATCGGCGGTGCTAACGACTCGGGAGTGGTTTTTGAGTTGGCGCCCACGATGACGGGACCGTGGAAAGAAAAAATTCTCTACAGCTTCAGCGGCGCGGGTCCTGTCGGTGGGTTGATTTTTGACGCGCAGGGCAATCTGTATGGGACTTCGTTTGATGATCTGGTGTTCAAGCTGACCCCATCCTCCGGGGGCGAGTGGAGCGAAAGCAGCCTGGCCACAGTTGCGGGTTCACCAGAATCGACTCCGGTATTTGATGGTCTGGGAAATCTTTATGGCACAACCCTTAATGGCGGAACTTCCAACATGGGATCGGTTTTCGAATTGTCACCCGCGACCGGCGGAGCCTGGAGCCAGGTTCAGTTGCACAGCTTCACCGGCGGCAGCGACGGAAGCCGCGCGGATGTAGGGCTTATCTTGGATTCCGCAGGCAATCTCTATGGAACTACCTATGCCGGCGGTGGAACCGGGTGCGGCGGAAGCGGTTGCGGAGTTGTGTTCCAGGTGAAGCCATAATTCTTCAATTCCTTCAGGTTACGAAGGCTTTCGCAGCAAGCCAATCCTGATTGTTCGTTCTTGTCTGCGGTGCTAGGCTGCGAGCAGTGCATTCCACATATGCAGATTCCGTGAAATCGGGCGCCCCGGTGGTCTCCGGCGCATCCGGACTGCGCCGCGCTGCGTCCTGGCTGCAATCGGCCTCGGTCGAAGTGTGGATGAAATTTCTGCTGGCGCTGGCGGGGCTGGGGCTGGCATTTGGCGCCGCATTGTTTTCCACGGCCTCTGCCGAGGCGGGCAATCTGTGGGCGTCGGTGGCCCTGGCCACGCTGTCGCTCGTGCTGGCGGCGTTTGTGGGACTGGTCACCGTGCCTTACCTGGCACGGCGTGTAGCGATTGAACGCTTGCGCGAGAGTTTCGACTACGAAGTGACGCGTGGCGGCGTGGTGTACGTGCTGGTCACGCTGGTGATCGGCATTGCGGCGCTGAACACGGGAAACAATCTGCTTTACATCGTGGTTGCGGCCATGCTGGCGGCGATTCTGGTCTCGGGATTCGTTTCCGCGCTGATGCTGCGGGGGCTTGAGTTCGACGTACGCTTGCCGGAGCACGTGTTTGCCGGGTGCGCGGTGGCAGCACGGATCGTGCTGCGCAACCCACGGCGCTTCCTGCCGGCGTTTTCGATCCGGGCTGTGCCGGCGCGCCGCGACAAAAACAAGAAAAAGACTCGCAAACATTGGAAGTGGGAACCCACGACATTTGTTTTTCCCGCCAGCCGTCCGCCGCAGCAGCAGTGGGTGCGGATGCGCGACTGGCGGGTGCGCCGCGTAACCGTCCTGCCGCCCGCGCCGGGCATTTTCGAGGGGATGGTCTACTTTCCTTACCTGCCGCCCCAGACGGAATTGGCAGCGGAGGTGAAGTTAAAGTTCGATCGCCGGGGACGATACTGCGAATCGAGCTTCGGCGTGGCTACGCGGTTCCCGTTTGCTTTCTTGACCAAGACGCGGCATCTGGCGCTGGCGCGCGAGATTCTGGTTTATCCGCCGGTGGAGCCGGCCGATGAGTTCTTTGAAATCCTTCCGTTGGTGCGCGGGGAGTGGGAAAGTTTTGTGCGCGGCCGCGGCTCGGACTTGTACCGCATTCGCGAATACATGCCGGAAGATTCGGCGCGCCACGTGGACTGGAAGGCAACAGCGAAGTCGGGTTCGCTGAAGGTGCGCGAATTCAGCCGCGAGGACGAGCGCAAGTTGCGTATTGTGTTCGATAACCCGGTGGCGGGTGCGATCTCTGGGTCCGCCTATGAGCGCGGGGTGAACCTGGCGGCGTCGCTGGCCTGGCATTTTTCAGAGCAGCATGCGGAGGTTTCGTTTGCTGCTTCGGGTTGGAGTGGCGGTGACGATCTGCATGAGTTTCTGGCGCGGTTGGCGGTGATCGACCCTCAGCGCGAATTGAGTGCCGAACAGAGACCGCAAGGCGATGTGCTGAGAGAAATGAACTTGAGCGGCGCCGGCGATTACAACATTATTGTGACCGCGCGGCCGCGAGGAAGTTTGCCCACAGAGTTGTGGAATTGTTCTTACTTTGTCTTCGTCGGGGACAAGGCCATCTCCAGGAGCATTTCGAAGCGGTAAGACTATATAGGCTTGTGGGGCGCATCTCAACGCATACTCCGTTACCTCGGTTCCTGCCAATTTGCAAGAAAGTAACGTTACTGACGGTTACCTTCGTACATTGAACGCTGGGACGGAGGAGCTTAGCTTTAGCTCATCAAGGAGAACGAGCGGTTCCGACCGCGCAGCCCGGCCGCCAAGCGCTAACCGATTCGCCGCGGCACGGTCTGGATTTACCTGGATCGATGAGCGAGGCAAGAATCCTCTATTACGGTCTCTGGATCGCCCACCCCGTCCTGCAAACGGCGGTCGTGGTGGCTATGCTGCAGCACAAGCTGCAGCGCAAGTTCGTCTTCTTCTTTACCTACGTTGCATCCCAGATTCTGGCTTTCGCGCTATTGTTTCCCGCTTTCCTGAGGCACAATTTCGAAGCTTATTTTTATATCTACTGGTTTATTACGGCGGTAAGCGTGGTTCTGGGATTCAAAGTGATTCACGAGGTTTTTCTTGACGTGTTCAGCCCCTTCCACACCTTGCGCGACCTGGGCACGGTTCTGTTCAAATGGGCCGGCTTAGTCATGTTGCTGGTGGCGGGCGTGGTCTCGATCTCCTCCAATTCGAAGGAAGTGGTGCCGTGGATGCAGGCCATTGTGACGGCTCAGCGCTGCGTACGCGTCATCCAGTGCGGCATGGTGCTGTTCCTGCTTTTCTTTGCCCGTTACCTGGGCGTGAGCCGGCGCCAGCATAGCTTTGGCATCGCTCTGGGATTCGGAGGCTTCGCCCTGGTGGAATTGGCCATGTTGGCTTCGTGGGTCGGGGACCATCTGGGGCAGGTCACTTTCAGTCTGGTGAACATGGCCGCCTACAATGCTTCGATGGCGGTCTGGCTGGGATATATGTTGGCCCAGAGCCCGGCACGAGAGGCGGCTTCCACCCTGTTGCAACCGCAACGCTGGGAGCATAGCCTGACCGACATTCATCACCCGTTGCCGACCGACTCGCTGATCCCGATGTTCGAAGGCATGGTAGACCGGGCGCTGTCGCGCACGCGGGTTGCGACCGACTCGGTTAGCGGAAGCTGTAATCCAGGCGGAGAGAATAAAGCCGTCGGCGCGACCTCGAAAATACTGGACTCAGAAAAGCTGTTGCGGTAGACGGCTTCCACTCTTGTCCGGTTTTCGTAAACGTTTGCCATTGACTTTGCCGCCCAGATCCAATCCTTGAACCCAGATTCAATCAATACATTAGATATTCTTGCTAAAATACTGAGCGCATAGATTTGTGCGCTTGTGTCGCTGACCAACTTCGGTGGGACTTCCTTGGCTAACGTTCCAAGTGAAATCACGATAAGTCAGCGATTACCGCGCGAGGACTTGACAGGCTACCGTATAATTTCTGGCCACGGCGAGATTCCTCGTTCGGGAATTGTTGTCGTGTAATTGTTTGGAAGGAGAAAACCCATGAAACGCGTGCTCAGGATGTCGATCCTGATGCTCGGGCTAGCGGGCACGTTCGCGGCTGCCGTCCAGGTTTCCGCCCTGGATGGAGGCGTTATGCCGTTGTGCCCCCCAGGCTCAACTGCTCCGAAGTGTGCCTTGTTGCCACCTCAGATGAAGTAAACCTAGCCGCAGGACTGGCGTGGCGCAAGGTCACGAAAGTAACCTGCGGGTAACTTGGGCCCTGGGCCGAACCATTTTGGGCTCGCAATATTTTGGGCCGACGGGAACTCATATCCCGCCGGCCTGCTTACTTTTTGGGCGGAATCTTATCTGTTCTTCTTCAGGGCAATTTCCATCTGGCGCTGGAGTTCGCCGGACTTGGCGATCGGTGGCTGGCAGTTAAATCCGGAGCAAAGGACCGCGAACGACTTTCCTCCCGCCAGGCTGGGCAACTGTGGAATTGTCGCGGCCAACGCCGGAGGAAGGTTTGCTGCAACCGCTTCGCTCGCGGTCAATCGCATCGCGCTCTTGGAGAAGCGAAAAGGCGCTGCGGCAACCGAGTAGAGTTCTTCGGCCTGGGCGTCTGCCGCGTTGGATGAGATGACGATCACCTGCAGGTGAGGATTGAGGAAGTGCGCCACAGCGATTCCGTAGGTTGCGGCGAAGACTCCGAACTGAGGGGCCACTCCCGCGAAGGTTTCGAGGGTTTGCTCCGCCTGGTCGCGATAAGCAGAGTCTCCCGTGTAATGATGCAGGCGCATTAGGGCGATCGCGGCCATGGGGTTGCCCGCAGGCGTAGGCGAATCCTGCAAGGGCTTGCGGCGCGTCGCCAGCACACCCAGGCTGTTTCCATCGGCAGCCGGCTCGCTATCGAAGAATCCGCCGGATGTCGCGTCGAAGAACTTCTGGATCATTGAGTCAGCGATGGCTTGCGCAAACTTGAAGTAGCTGAGGTCGGCAGTGGCTTCGTAGGCGTCGAGGCAGGCGAGGGCCGTCGCGGCATAGTCCTCCAGCAGGCCCGGGACTTCGCGATGCTGGGCTTTGGGATCCGAATAAGCGACGACGTGCAACAGCCGTGTGGCGAGGGCGCCCTCGCCCGCGCTCTTTGCTTCGTCACGCTGCGATTCATCACGCGCCGGTTTCCACGCCTCCGACAAAATACGATCTAGCGAGCGCAGCGCGAACCAGCGAGCATCGTTAAGGCCAAGAACCTCCGCCGCTTCCAGATAGGCGGAGACGCACATGCTGTTCCAGCCGACGTAGACGGTTTTGTCGATGTAAGGCGTGGGCCGTTGCAAACGCGCGGCGTACATCTTTTTCTTCGCCGATGCGAGCAACGCCGCCACGCGTTCGCGCGCAAGGCTTAGCCGGCGGCCGATTTCTTCGATGGGCGCACGCACGTAGAGAACGTTCTTCGCCGGATTGTGGTGCATCTCGCCGACTTCGTTGATGTCGTAGTGCAGCGCCGCGACCTGCGCTTCCTCTTCGGTAAGGATGGCGCGGGCTTCGTCGAGCGTCCACGTGAAATAGTCGCCGTCGTCTTCCATCGAGATGTCGGCGTCCTGCGAGGCGTAGAAGCCGCCACGCTCACGGTCGCTGAGCCATTCGTCCATCCAGCGGATGATGTCGCGGGCGACATCGGCGAAAAACTCCGCGCCCGTAGCCTGGTAGGCGTGCACGTAGTTCTTCAGCAGTTCGGAGTTGTCGTAGCACATCTTCTCGAAATGCGGGACCACCCAGCGCTCGTCGACCGAGTAACGATGAAATCCTCCGGCCAGCTGGTCGTAGACGCCGCCGTTGGCCATATGCTCGAGCGTGGTGACAATCAGGTTGCGCAGATTGTCGTCACCGGTTCGAGAATATTGTTCGATCAATAAGTCGAGCGCAGAAGGATGCGGAAACTTCGGCGCCTGCCCGAATCCTCCGTGCTGCGGGTCGAACATCTTGAATGCGGATTCCTGAATCGATGCGATGATGCTCGGTGAAACGCGCCCACTGCGTCCGGCGAACGACTCCGACTGCGCAATTGCGCTCTCCACCATCTTGGCCTGCTCAACCACGTCGCCGTTTTTTTCTTTGTAGGCGTTGGCGATGCTCAGCAGAACGCGCCGGAAGCTGGGACGTCCGTAGCCGTCGTCGGGCGGAAAATACGTGCCGCCATAAAACGGCTTGCCATCGGGAGTAAGAAATGCGGTGAGCGGCCAGCCGCCCTGCCCGCTAACCGCCTGTACCGCGGCCTGGTAGCGGCTGTCAATGTCAGGACGCTCGTCGCGGTCCACCTTCACGGCGATGAAATGTTCATTCACAATGGCCGCAATTTCGGGATTGTCGTAAGACTCGCGGTCCATCACATGGCACCAGTGACACCAAACCGCGCCAATGTCGAGCAGCATGGGTTTGTTCTCCAGCTGCGCGGCGGCGAACGCTTCCTCGCCCCACTCGTGCCACTGGATGGGCTGATGCATAGCCGAACGCAAGTAGGCGGAAGAAGCGCGGGCGAGGGAGTTGAGGGTCGTGGTGGTCATACCTTCAGTTTACTTGCTTTTCAGGCCTATCCCAGATCCGGTCGCCGGGGAGCCAGCCGGGATCATGACTCGATTCGAACGGCCCAAGAACATATCCCGCACGGCCCCTGTTCGCGTTGCACAATGCTGGCCGCCCTAGTAATATGTGCGTTTTGGATCGCTTGAGTGAGGTGTCAAATGCGAAGATTGGGCGTAGCTGTCAGCATTCCATTCTTGTTCTCAGTGGTCTTGTTCGCCGGCAAGAATCCGGCTGACTATCCGTTGCAAATCCAGGTAATTGAATCTCATTGGAACCGGGCGTATACCGCCGTGGACCGGCGTTTTGGCACTGTAGATGGATGGGGACGAGGGGACATCAAGGACGGCGAGTCCATCCGCGGTTTCGATTTTAGCTACACTTCGGCGGAACCTTTCCATAGGACCGTCGGAGACGCGTATTATCCCGCAAAGTGGAAAAAAGACGCGCTGAAGCTGGAACTGTTGGTCGGGGAAATCGGAGCCCCCGATAAATTCCAAACCTACGAGCTCAAGACAACTGTGAGAGATGACGTTTACGTGCGCGGGCACGACGGTGCGGTAGCAGTCTCTCAGCAGGAGTACAAGGATAAATGGACGAAGTGACGCCGGGAGCTCGTCCTTTTGCCTGTTGGCGGAAGGCTGGCGATCTCGTTTCACCGTTCGCAAGCGCGTCCAGTCGCGCCAGCGTGTCCGGGTATTTGCGGACGAGAAGGACAAGTGCCGCCGCCTGAGGGTTCGGCTTCGCACGCCCCTGTTCCCATTTTTCCAGCGTTCTTTCGTTGATCCTCAGTTTGCGCGCGAATACCGCTCGTGAGCAGCGCAGTTTTTTTCGAGTATCGCGAAGCAGCTTTGAATCCACCTTGGGCAGCGGCATCACATCAACCTTGTAACTGCGCAATGTGAGCTTGCCCTCGCGATGGTTCTTCATCGCCGCCGCCCCTTCCATTAGTTCGCCAAAAATATTTCTCTTCGCCATTACCGTATCCTCCGCACCCTGCGTGGCCCGACGACTCTTGCCGCCGCGCGCGCTTCTAGCTCATTTTCGATCGCGCCTTTCAGCGCCTTTGTCTCGTTTGCTGTCAGGTCTGAAGCTTCGTTTTTATCGTATAGAGTCATCAACCATATCTGATGATCGGATCTGAAGTGGTAATAAATGATGCGCAGTCCGCCTCTCCGGCCTTTGCCCCGCCGCGCATCCGCCCAGCGCACCTTGCGGAGCCCGCCCGTTCCCGGAATCAAATCTTCGCACTCCGGATTCTCGGCCAGCCAGTCCTGCAATTCTCTGTAACCGTCGTCGCTCAAATATGCCGCCAGGTAACGTGTAAACGGAGGCGCTTCAATGAACTCCATGCATCGTGTAATTCACTGTTGTAGTACGTTCATCTACTATACGCCATTGGCGTACCTATGACAACCAGCAAGCAAGGGATTTAGCTCGGCCCGGCGCTGACCTTTGTCTGTCCTTGAATCCGCGCTCACTCGAAATGCGGTTGGGCAGATACATCCTCTCCATTCCCAACCGCATCTCTCGAACCAGACTATGTATGGCAGCCTTCTTGTAGTCACAATGTCCCTGCTGCGTCCCGCGCCGCTGGCACAGATTGCGGTTAGCCGTTACAATGTGGAATTCCTCTGGCGCGGGGCTGGAACTTTTCCTTTTGGGGTGCCGATGAGTTTGCGACGTGTATGTCAATGGATGGCATTGTTGGGGCTGAGTCTCTTTGAAATCGGCTGCGGGCAATACTACCGTCCGGTGGTGATTCCCTGCGTGGGGACCAACGGCAGCGTCCCCGGATGCCCCACGGTTACCAATCCGACCCCCAGCAACTTCCACGCCGTGTTCGCTATCAATGGCAACGGATCATTCTATGCGGGAACCGGCATGGAGCTGGATGTTTCCGGAGATACCGATATCGGAGCGGCGAACACGGGCCTCAATCCTACCCACGCCGGCATTACTCCGAATAACGGCCGCGTATTTGTGACCAACGCTGGCAGTCTTATTGCCGGCGGAGCGGACACGGTCGCCGCTTTTACACCCGTAGCCGATTCCGCGATCGCTTCAGGGTTAGGCATCGTTACCACGTTTAGCCTGCCTGCCGGATCTTTGCCCGTATTCGTCAACACCATGGAGAATGCAGCGGCCTACGTAGCCGATTTCGGAACAAATTCGGTGGCTGTTCTCAACTCTAACTCGAACATCGTGAGCAGCATCGTTTCCGTAGGAGTGAACCCCGTGGCGTTGGCAGAAACTCCGGACGCCACCAAGCTCTATGTAGCCAACCAGGGCGATAACACGATAACCAGCCTGAACATAGTGGGCCTGACCCAGAATACGGTGACCGGCTTTAGCGGAGTTACTCCGGTCTGGCTGGCGGCGCGCGGCGATAGCCAGAAAATCTACGTGCTGACCCAAGGCGACGGCAAGCTGATTACGATCGATACAGCCACGGACACGGTCAGCGGCAGTTTTTCTGTAGGCGCCGGGGCCAATTTCATCTATTTCGATTCGAACGGCAATCGGCTTTATGTGACCAATCCGGCAACCGGCACGCTGTATATTTTTTCCGATACTGGCGGAGCCAATGACACGCCAAGCCTGCTGACGACGCTGCCGATTACCGGGCTGGGCGCAACTACAACCACGGCATGTCCGGGATGCGGCGCCGCGGTTCCGGTTTCCGTGACCGCACTGCCCGATGGCACGCGGGCGTACGTGGCGAGCTATCAAATCGCTTCGCCTTGCCCGGACCCGAATGTAACCGTCTCGCCCTGCATCATCCCCGAACTCACGGCCATCGACAGCCTCTCCAATACCCTGGAGACGGGTATGCCGATGCTGTTGCTGGCTCCGCCGCTCTTTCTGCCGGCAACGTCCGGGTTGGCGGAGCCTTACGCGGTGCCCCCGGTAACTGCGTGTACAACCGCCGCCACTTATTCGCCGGCGTCCACCCGCTTCCGTGTTTTCACCACCGCTTCCGCCGATAGCACGCATGTTTTCGTCAGCATGTGCGACGCTGGCTCTGTGGCCGTCATCAACACCACCGACAGCGACACCAACAATCCTGGCGCTGGCGTCGGTGCCGACACGGTGGTTACCGATCTGCCTGCACCATTTGGTTCGTGTTCGGGCACGGCCGGCAGTTGCGGCGCAGCCCCACCTCTGCAAAATCCTTTGTTCATGTTTGCCGGGAATTAGCGCCTGGGGCGAACTGGCCGATCAGATTTTCTTCCAGCCTCATCCATCGAGAATGGCGGGTCTGCCTTCGCAGCGATCGATGCCGTCGGCTGAAGTAGAAAGCTGCGAAGAACAGAAGAGTCAGGACAGGTCAGACTCATGTTCCAGCAGTGGGACAGACAGGCGTTAGGCTCTGCTTGCGACTTCTTCTTTCGCTGTTTCTCGTGCGGCGTAATGCGAGTCGACGTACTCGTCAAGAATCTCGATAAACTCGGCGACGATGCGGTCGCCTTTCAGCGTAGTGAACAGGCGGCCATCCACGTAGACGGGTGCTTTCGGTTCCTCGAACGTCCCGGGGAGCGAAATGCCGATGTTAGCATGTTTCGATTCGCCCGGACCGTTGACCACACAGCCCATGACGGCAAGCTTCATCTCTTCCACGCCCACGTAGTTGCCCTTCCACGCCGGCATCTGCTCACGCAAGTAAGTTTGAATCTGCTCGGCCATCTCCTGAAAGAACGTGCTGGTGGTGCGTCCACAGCCGGGGCAGGCCGTGACTTGCGGCGTAAAGCTGCGAATGCCCATAGATTGCAGAATCTGCTGCGCCACGCGAACTTCTTCGCTGCGGTCGCCGCCGGGGGCGGGTGTGAGCGACACTCGAATCGTATCGCCGATGCCTTCCTGCAGCACTACTCCCATGGCCGCGCTCGAGGCCACCACGCCTTTCGCGCCCATGCCGGCTTCTGTGAGCCCGAGATGCAGTGGGTAGTCGCAGCGCGCGGCCAGCGCGCGGTAAACGTCGATCAAATCCTGCACGCCGCTGACTTTCGCGCTCAGGATGATCTGATCGGCCCGCAGGCCGAATTTCTGCGCCAGCGCAGCCGAGTTCAGCGCGCTCACCACCATCGCCTCCATGGTGACTTCGCGGGCGTCTTTGGGTTCGTCGAGGAGCGAGTTCTCATCCATCATGCGGGTGAGCAGGGCCTGGTCGAGCGACCCCCAGTTCACGCCGATGCGGACCGGTTTCTGGTACTTCACTGCTACTTCGATCATGGTGCGGAAGTTGTTGTCATCCTTGCGGCCGATGCCAACGTTGCCGGGATTGATGCGGTACTTGGCCAGATCGCGCGCGCACTCCGGATATTTCGTCAGCAGAATGTGGCCGTTATAGTGGAAGTCGCCGATGATGGGCACGCGCATGCCCTGCTTGTCGAGTTCCTCGACAATGCGCGGCACCGCGGCCGCGGCAGCTTCGTTGTTGACGGTGACGCGCACCAGTTCAGACCCGGCGCGTGCCAGCGCCGCAACCTGTTGAACTGTCGAAGGAATGTCGGCCGTGTCGGTATTGGTCATCGATTGCACCACAACCGGTGCATCCGAGCCGACCCGCACACCGCCGACGACGGCGGTAACCGTTTTTCTCCGCTGAATACCGCTTTGAATCATAGCCATGGGAACTTCTAGTTTAACATGCGGAAACGGCGCTTCGCGGCTCGACGGCTCAGCCCAAACGCGCATAGAGCTGAAAGGGCGCCCAGTAAAACGGATTCCGGAAATCGCTGTTGCGAAGCAAGGATAGCTTGGCGGCGCGAAGGGCGGCATCCGGGCTCGCGCCCTTGGCCAGTTCGTCGTAGAACTTATCCATGAGTAGTGCCGTGGGAGCGTCCGACGCGTCCCACAAGGCGGCGATCACGTTGTGGGCGCCGGCTCTGAGGAAAGCCCACGAGAGTCCGACCAGGCCCTCACCCGCGTACCAACGCTTGCCGGCCCCGTAGCACGCCGAGATCGTAACCAACTTCGCCCGCAGGGGATGCTGCTTATGGTAGCTAACGATGTCGCGAGCGTAGAGTTTGAATGAGTCGTCTTCCGCATTGCCTACCGACGGCACAGGCCTCGAGAGCACGATCTCCGAATCGAGCGGGCTCAGCCGGTTGGCCTTCCCGTGCGCAACAAAATGGATGTAGGAAAACTGCTCCGGATTGCTGTTCAGATACGCCGCCGGGGTGGCCCGCTCGCGCGCCAATATCAGCCGCTCCACCGCCGGAAAATGTTTGGCAACGTTGTCCATTTGGGCAGCAGACTCTGGGAGTTCTGGATATTTAATGCTGGGCGCGATGCTATTGCCCACGAGAAGCAGACGGCGATCATGCCCGCCTTCGTTCTTGTCACCGCCCGCGCTCGCATTCCTGCCGGCGTTCGCAGCACCGAACACACGTAACGAGCTGGCATTCGCGATGGTCGCGTCTTCAATCCAGTAATGCAACTTCGCTTCGGATTTGAGTTCGGACGGCGTTGTTCCGGATTGCTTTGGATCAGACCGCTTTGCATCAGACAGTTTTGGATCGGAGACGAGCAGGGTTTCGAAATTCAGGTTGTTCAGGCTGCCGTCGGGGATGACGATAACCCTCGCGTCCTTCATCAACAGTGCCTGTGCCGGCGCAATCAGTGTGCGATAGAGCCAGCGCCCATCCAGGTCGGCCGATGCCAGAACGTCTTGAGGCCCGCCGAGAGCCTCGCGATACCGTTGCACAGCGGCGTCGATTTCCGAGCCGCGAGGAAGTGTAAACAAGCTGGTTTTCTGCGGCGTACTCGCCCACAAATACGACTGCTTCTCGCCCAGCCAATAAAAAAGCACCGTGCCGCCTGCGCTCCGCGCGATTTGCTGGGCGTCCAGCGCCGGAGGCCCATTGGCAGATCCCTTCGGCAATCCCAATCCCTCGGCCAGAGTTCGGGCGCGGTTGAAGTCAGCCCAGCGCAGCGCATCGTCCGTCTTTCCCCGCGCCACCAGAAAATGCATGTAGTCGTCGTAGATGCGCGCAGCGTTGTTAGAAAAGGGCAGCTTCGACTCGTTACGCTGCAGCGACGATCGGGCTGTTTCGAACGTGGCCAGCGCCGCCCGATATTCGCCATCCGCCGCAGCTGCGCGGCCCTCGTCCTCATAGAGTTGCGCCAGCGCATGTTCGGATCGCCACTTCAGTGAGGCATTCGCCTTCACGTCATGTTCGACCTCGTGAAAAATGCGCTCGGCTTCCGCGCCATCGTGCGAGCGGGCGGCAATCATCCCCTCAACCATGAGCGGGTAAAGTTCATCCAGCCGGTTGTTATCGGCGCGTGCAATGGCCATTGCCGCGTCCGAATACTTGCGCGCCTCACTCATTTCGCCGCTCTCAACCGACACCAGAGCGAGCGCCCGATAGGCGTCGAAAATAGCTTCCTTACCGCCCGTCTTGCTTGCTAGATCGAGCGCCTCTTGGTACGACCGTGTGGCGCCAGCGAAGTCGCCCCGGCTCGCGTAGACATAACCGGCGGCCGTGATCCAAGTCAACTGACTGATGACGTTTCCCGCTTGGCTGGCCAGCTTCTCGGCTTCAAGGGATCTTTCCAACGACTTTTCGGAGTCGCCTAGGTAGTAGTAGGCCCAACCAAGATTGCCGAGAGATTTTTGGGCTTCGCCGTAAGCTCCCAAGGTGGTTGATGCCTGGTAGGCGGCGTCCGTCCAATCGATAGCTTCGTCAAAGTGCCCTTCCCTTAGCGAGGTCAAGCCCAAGTTGAGAAGCGCGGTCTCCTCCAGGAAATGATCATTGTGCGCACGAGCGAATTGCAACGACTGCTCGAAGAGCTGACTTGCGGCGTCGAGTTGGCCTCGTTGCACGGCCAGGACCCCGCGAGCCCGTATGACATCGCCGCAGGTCACCTCCGGGAACACCTGGCACATTTGCGTGGCCTGTCTGAGTTCCTCATCTGCTTCGGCGAACTGGCGCAGACGCGCATTGGCAGCGCCCTCGATCGCGAGGATTTCGACGAGCGAATCTTTGTCGCCGGGCCGTGTCGGCGGGGAGTCGACAGTCGCCAGCGCCACCGCGTACATCCCTTGCCACAGGAGAGATTCCGCTTCCAGAATTCTGAATCTCCAGGCCCACTCGGGGCTCGAATCGCGAAAACGTTGGTATCCTCGGTGGGCTTCTTCCTGAGACTTTTTCAGATTGCCGTGCACAAACGTCTTGTAGGCATGCTCATAGGAAGCCTGCGGGCTCTCCCGACGACTGCAGGCTAACCCGCAGGCGATGATCAGGCATACCAGCAGAGAGAAACCTACGGCGATGTCTGGCCGTTGCCCGAAACTGTAGCGCCGCTCGAACTCCCGGTAGCTGGGCAGCCCAGGCGGATATCCAGCATATTCAGGGTGAAGTAATTGCTGTCGCCCGGCTCCGACGTAGCGTCGCCCTTCCGGTGCCTGAATTCGCTGTGGCCGCTGTTGACGCCGACTTCGAGCTCGGCCAAATAGACGGTGCCAAAGTCGCGAATGTAGATGGCATTCCCGAACGTCCTGACGCCGGGAATCTCCACCTGCGGCTTGATCTTTTTGACCAGTGAACATCGCAGCTTAGGATAGCCGTTCGAACCGCCATTCGCACCTTCTTCGTTCCGGCTATCCTTGGCGCGCTTCTTGAGATCGTCGATGTAGGCGATTTGGGCGCCGTACTTTTCCTCCAGGCTTTCGGGAAGATCGCCGGTATCGAGTACGCCGTCGAGTTGGCGATGCACGCGGTCGAGAAAGCCGCCGTCTTGCAGGTAAGAGCGGTTGCTGTCTGGCCTGGGGCCGCAGAATGCCAGGTCGAGTTCCACCTCGACCGGGTAGCCGCCGATGCGCAGGTTTTCAATGCGCGTGCCGATGAAATTCACCCGGGGAACGTGGCCGATGGGCTGCTTCGGGTCGTCCGTTAGCGGATGCTGAGTGGAAAGCTGCGCAACCACGCGGTCGGCAGTGACGATATCTTCCACGTTGTATCCCTCGAGCACCGCCGTCGACAGCGTCACCCAGCCGGCGTGGTCCTGGCCGAAAATATCAACCTTCTGCTTGATGTGGGCGCCCGCCACGCGCGTGTGTCCGCTCTTGAAGGAAATCAGACCTTCAATATTGGTCTCGCCAACCGATTGCGTGACGAGACTTTCGCGCCGGGTGTTCTCCAGAACAACGCGCCCAAATGGTTCGATATGCTGCTTAATCGGCTGCTCCAGCTCGCCTTTGAGTATGTAGGCTTCGGCGTGATACACGTGGTACGGTTCCGTCACAGGGACCGGTCCAACAATTGGTTTCGGATTTGCCGCCATGTTGTTAGCTCCTCCCGTTTGAGCTCTCACTTCTGAACTTGCAATTCAAATGAGGCCGGACCGACTTCCTTACTTTCCCCCGCGGCGGTAACCCCGCGCACGGCCAAAATGTAATTGCCCGCTTGCCAATTCGCTCCCGGTACCTGGACCAGCCACTGATCCTGCGAAGCTGACGCCGGAATCGTAAGCGACCTCCATTCCGGCTTTCCGGCAGGATTATACAAGTCTGCCGTGTAACGCGAATAGGCGCCGTCGGGAGGGATCCTCACAAGAAGTACAAAACCTTCTCCCGCATGTGTCGTGATCGGCCCGCCCGATCCATAGGTGCCGACATTCACCGACGCAAACGGCAAGACATGCGGGCTGTTCAATTTCCGCGTCAGTTGCAGATTCTGATACCCGATCACGGCCAGCAACAAGGCCATCACCGGCACCGCAAAGCCCGGATGCAGCCAGGCAAGCCACCCAGGTTTGTCCGGGACGAATGTAGGCAACCGGGCGGGAATCGGCTCGGACTTCTTTGCCAACGCAACCTTGCTCTGCTCCACGAATAAAGCCCCGGCGCGAACGTCGAGCGCGCAATCCGGGCAGTCGAAAAAATGCTCTTCAAATTCGCCCCGTACCTCCGGGTCGAGCTCGTCGAGCAGATACCGTTCCGTCATTTTTTGACGAACCACCACATCGTGGTCCATTGGTTAATGCCCCCTCGTACATATAGTGCGCCGGCGCGACCCAGCGTTTCAAACAATCAGGCCGGAGTCAGCCCTGGCTCATCGTCTCCGCTATCCTCTAAATACAACGACTTAAACGATTGTTTCGCGCGATGCAGCAGCACCCGAAGATAATCCCGGTCTACACCTAAGTCACGGCATACTTCGTCCTTGTCCCTCTCCTCGAGGAAAACCTCGCTCAGCAACCGCCGGTCGCGCTCCGAAAGTTGCTCCAGAATCTCCCGAACTTTCTCTTCCGTTTCTCTGGCGGCGATGAAGCCCAGCGGGCCGGTTCCTTTGGCAGGAAAGTCCTGCTGCTTCTCATCTTCCAGCGAACTGCAGCCGGACCCCGCCCGGTAATGCTCCAGCACGACGTGGTTGCAAATGGAGTTTACGAACGAGCCCAAGCGCTCCGGCTGCAGAATTCTTCCCTCGCGCAGAGCCACAAAAAATCGGGCAAAAGTTTCCTGACGGACGTCTTCGACTGCTTCCGGTGACTTCAAGCGGGAACGCAATTTGATCTGGATTAGAGCGCTGAAATACGCGCCGAAGTGCTCCTGCGTGCGGAAGTCTCCCGCCCGCAGACGCTCGAGATAAGACTGGTCAAAGGATTGAAATTGCAAGGACCTGCCCCGGAGACCCTGAAGTGGGAAACAGTGTAGCACCTGGGGAGGCGCGCTGCGGCTGTTTTCCGGGCTGAGGGCAGGCAGAGGTTTGCGTTTCCTAGCGATACATCTGCTGTGCGTTTGGCCGGCGGGCGGGAGTGAGTAAGAAGTACCCATGGAAAATAACGTACCCCTTGGAGAGGACAAAGCTACAACTTCGGAGAAGAAAGCGTTCAGGAAGTGCCGGAGCCGCTTCCCCCGTCGGCTTCCGGCACTTAACGGAATCCCAGCAAGTGGTTGCTAACTTGGGATCCTAAACTGTGGTGCAGTCGCGTTACGGCACGACATATCCCACTGATTGGAATAGTGTCGAAAACGCTCGGATCGTTTCACGGAATTATTGACACCCAGTGGATCCAGGTATTTTGGCCCAGGGCGGACCAATGATTAGCCATTGCGGAGAACAGCATAACGAAGAGATTTCGAGATGTTTTTTGCCTAGGGTAGGCGATCCACCAGGCCCGGAACGGTCTTCAACAGGTCGTTGTAAATGACCATCACGGCGAACAGCACCAGAAAGACGAAGGCGGCCTGGTAGACCCGTTCCTTAATGCGCAGGCTCACGTCGCGCCGCATCAGGCCTTCGATGAACAGGAACATGATCACGCCGCCATCGAGAATGGGAATCGGCAGCAGGTTAAACACGCCCAGGTTCAGGCTGATGGCGGAAGTCAACAACAGCAGCGGTGTCCAGCCTTTGCGGCGCGCCGCTTCGCCCGCAGCTTGCCCAATGCGAATCGGCCCTTCAATGGAGCGCATGGAAATCTTGCGCTGCAGCATCTTCTGCACCAACTCGAGAATCAGCAGAGAAGCCTTCTTATTTTCTTGCAGCGAAAGCCGAAGGGCGGCAGGAAACGGCAAGGTCGTGACTTTGGTCGGCATGCTTCCCACGCCGATGCGATAGCTCTTGTCGGTTAAAACCGGCTGCACCGTAAAGGTCTTCAGCTCGCTGCCGCGACGCACAGTGATCGAGACTGGCTTGTCTTTCGTGATTTCCAGGGTTTCCGCCATGGCAGCCAGCGCGGGCATGGGTTTTCCATCTACCGCCAGGATTTCATCGCCCTCGCGCAAGCCCGATTTTTCCGCAGGCATGTCCGGTTGCAGCTCAGTGATGCAAACGCACGGCTCTTTGGCAGCCCATCCCGCAAACCCAATCTGATCCGTTCCATAGGATTCCGGCACGATCGTCTTTTTCACAATCTCCCCGTTGCGTTCCACGGAGACATCCAGAGGCTGACCAGGGCTCAGCGCCTCACGTATATCGACCTGCTCCCAGTTCGGATTGGCGATGCCATCCACGCCGACAATGCGGTCGCCCGGCTCGAAGCCGGCTTTAGCCGCTGGCGTACCCTTCATCACCCAGCCGATCACGGTTGGCGAGTCATACACCGCCGGATACTCGTAGTGCACCATGTACACGCAGACCAGCAGGAACACCGCCAGCAGAATGTTCATGGTCGGCCCGGCAATCGCCACCAAAAAGCGGTGCCAGCGCGGGTGATTCATAAACTCCGCCGGATCGCCCGTGCGCTCATCCATTGGGTTCTCGCCGCTCATCTTGACGTAGCCGCCCAGCGGAATCGCGCTGATGCGGTAGTCGGTGTCGCCCTTGCGGAATCCCAGCAGCCGCTTGCCGAAGCCAATCGAGAAAACTTCAACTCGCACCCCGAGCAGCTTGGCCACCGCATAATGGCCGAACTCGTGGATCAGGATCATGAAGCCGAGAACCACCACCACGGCGATCAGTGACGTGAGAAAATCAGGCATAACAGTAAGGTACGTAATCTCCAACTTGTCAGATTCCGAACTCTAGACGAAAGATGTAGATGTAACTCGAAGTTTCGCAACCCGCTTTTGTGCATATCGGCGGGCTTCCGCATCGGCTTCAAGCACTTTCTCTATAGACTCGAGCTTCCCGGAATTGGTTGCAGAAAGCACGTCTTCGATGACCCTGGGAATCTCGTCGAACCGGATGCTGCCTTCCAAAAACGCGGCCACCGCAACTTCATCGGCGGCATTGAGCGCTACCGTTTTCGCGCCGCCCGCTTCCGCCGCCTGATACGCCAAATGCAGACAAGGAAATTTATTCATATCCGGCGGGCCAAAGTCCAGATGCCGCAGGTCACCCACCGAAAAACGCATATCCGATTGAATCCGCTCGGGATACGTCAGAGCGTACAAAATCGGCAGGCGCATATCCGTCACCGAAAACTGAGCAAGTATGCTGCCATCCACAAACTCCACCATGGAATGAATTGTCGATTGCGGATGGACAATTACTTCCACTTTTTGCGGAGGCATGTGAAATAATCTGCACGCTTCGATTACCTCAAAGCCCTTGTTCATCAAGGTCGCCGAATCGATGGTAATGCGCTTGCCCATGCGCCATGTGGGGTGGTTCAGCGCCTCTTCCACCGTGATCGCCGCGAACTGCGAGCGCGGCCGGTTCAAAAACGGCCCGCCCGAGGCCGTCAGCCAGATGCGCTCCACTTCCTCCATGCGCCCGCCGCGCAGGCATTGATGCACCGCATTGTGCTCGCTGTCGATGGGCAGCAGCGGCTTGCCTTGCTTGCGCGCCTCGGCGGTGATCAATTCGCCGGCGGCGACCAGACACTCCTTATTGGCCAGGCCAACGATTTTTCCCGCGCGCACGGCTTCGTAGGTAGCTTTCAGTCCCGCCACGCCCACAATGGCGCTAACCACGAAATCCACTTCCCCGTGCGTGGCCGCGCGCACGGTTCCGGCCGCGCCGTAAACCACTTCGATTTCTCCCGAGCCTTCTTTTTTCAGGCGCGAACTCAGAATCTCGGCGTCGTTTTCCGCAGCCAGTGAAACCACCCGCGGCCGCCAGCGGCACGCTTGTTCAAACGCCGCATCCAGGTTCGCTCCCGCCGCCAGCGCGACAATCTGAAAACGATCCGGATAAGTTTCCGCGACGCTCAGCGTGCTGCGCCCAATGGAGCCCGTCGATCCCAGGATGGCAATGCGTCTCATGCGAGCCAAACCCTATTTTACGCGCTTATGGTTTCTGAGGTTTCCGAATCTCTGGCAGGCGGCTGGAGGCTACTGCATCACGCGCCATGCTGCATAGTACCACAGCACTGGAGCGGCAAAGAGCAGGGCATCGATGCGGTCGAGCATGCCCCCGTGGCCGGGCAGCAGGTTCCCCGAATCTTTCACTCCCGCTCCGCGTTTGATCAGCGACTCGACCAGATCGCCCAGTTGCGCCGCGATGTTCAGCGCGACCGTCAGCAGGATGATCGGCCACATCTCAGGCTTTTCCAGGCCGAACAAGCCGTCGCGGCGCTGGATCAGTCCCACCCGCAACAGGAAAGAACTGATCTGCAATGCGTGACTGAAGAGCAGGCTCGTCACCAGCAGGCTGGCGCACAGCGATGCCGCCGCTCCCTCCCAGGTTTTTTTCGGGCTGACCCGCGGCGCCATCCGTTGTCTTCCCAGGGAACGCCCCACGAAATAAGCAAGAATGTCTCCGGCCCACACCACCAGCAGCAAATACAGAAGCAGGAACGCGCCCGCCCACTGCTGGCGAAGTTGCACCAGCATAGCCATCGGCAACGCGATGTAGCCGAAGGCAAACACCGAAGCCGCCGCCGCCGGATATCCTCCATTCATCTGCCCGCGCCGCATGGCGATGGTCAGAAAAATAAACGGCGCCAGCGCGCTGGCCACTCCCAGCACCAGCACGAACTTCAGCGTCGAAAGCTGCGGAGCATCGCCGGCCGACTCCGTCGCCAGCAGCAGAAAAAACAATCCCACAAAAATGTAGGTAGGCCAGCGCAGCGGCTGTACGCCGTACGATTCAGCGAGCTTCAGAAATTCCCGCACCGTGAGCAAAACCACCGCCGCCGCTATCACCGCCAGCAGCGGCACCGGCGCGCGCAGCACCAGCAGCACCACTATCGGAATCAGCACGGCCGCGGTCGCAATGCGCTTCAGCAAGAAAGTTCGTCCCGCCTTAAGTTGTCGGCCTCACTTGAAAGGGCGCGGCCAAAGCCGCGCCCTCATGATGCTACACAATCTTGTCATTCCGAGCCGGCTTCAGCCGGATAGCGCCTGCCCTGAGCGAAGCCGAAGGGAATCTGCTGTGGCACCGTCCCCGCCAGCGGACGCCCGGAATCTACCTGTGAGATTTCGCCGGTTCAGCCTGCGCCCGCGCCTCGCCATGGTTCAACGACACCTGGTTCAACGAAACCTGGTTCAACTTAACATGGCTCACCGAAGCATGTTCCAACGAAGCATGATTCAGCCCGCCGTAGCGCCGCTCGCGTTTCTGATATTCGGCAATGCCTTCCAGCAAATGCATCCCGCGGAAGTCCGGCCAAAGCGTCGCAGTCACGTAGATCTCCGCATAGGCCAACTGCCACAGCAGGAAGTTGCTCAACCGCATCTCGCCCGACGTGCGCACCACCAAATCCGGATCGGGCAGATGAGACGTATAAAGATGTCGCGCGACCGTTTCCTCATCAATCCGCAGATGCTCCACGCCGCCATTGCGCGAAGCCGAGCTCACCATCGCGCGAAACGCATCCACCAGTTCGCTGCGCGCGCTGTAGTTCAGCGCCAGCGTCAGCACCATGCCCCCATTTTTCTCGGTGCTCTCGCGCGCCCACGCCATGCGCTCCTGCACGTCTTCCGGCAGTTCGTGTTGCCGCCCAATGTACTCCAGCCGAACATTATTTTTGTTCAGCGTGGGAACTTCCGCCTTCAGATACCGGCTCAGCAGCCGCATCAGAAAATCGACTTCGCTCTTGGGCCGCTTCTTCCAGTTTTCTTCCGAGAAGGCATACAGCGTCAGCGCATGAATGCCGATGCGCGCCGCCGTCTCCACCGTCGAACGCACCGCCGTCACTCCCGCCCGGTGCCCGGCCACGCGCGGCATGTGCCGCCGCTTGGCCCAGCGCCCGTTGCCGTCCATGATGATGGCGATGTGTTTTGGGAGCCGCTCCGGATCGAGCTCTCGGTAGATTTCCGCTTCCTTGCGATCCAGTCCCGCGGGAACTTTGTCCTGCAAAGTGATCCCCTTCGGATTGAAGCTACCACAGGGAGGAAGGCCCTTGCAATGACCGCTGAACATCCATGCCCCGCGGCGCGGGCGCCCTCGCCCGCGAAAGGCTGGCAAGGGCATGCGAAGGAAAGAAATGACGGGAAGAGCACGGTCGGGAAGGGCACGGCTCCAGCCGTGCCGCCCAGAGCCACTAAAGACTCGTCCCTCAGCCCCTGAGGGACGCCGGCAGTCGTCTGCGCCTGGCGCGGACTCTGGCGACGATCCGATCGAACCCTTCTTCCGCCCGCCGAAACTCCTCGTCCGACATCCGTTCCTTGGCCTCGGATCTTCGGGCTGGAATTTGTGTAGCTGCGATTTCTGTAGAAGGTTTGGCCGAGGTCTGAGGTCTGAGGTCTGAGGTCTGAGGTCCAAGGTCTGAGGTCTGCTAAAAAAAAGCCGGGACCACGAAGGTCCCGGCCCATGAGTTGGCTGGTTGCCCGGATAAAAGTCATGTGGGGACAGCCGCCCTCGCCTGCCCTGAGCGGCAGCCGAAGGGGCTGTCCGGCCGGGCGAAGCCCGGCCTCTGCCGTCACGAAGCGCTAAACTCTACGCCGTCCGTCTCGGCCGCACCGTCAAATCCCGCACCTGCATCAGGATGCTCGACATCTGCATCCCATTCAGTTGCGACACAAACGGCAGAATTTCCGCGATAAACTGGTCTTTCACCAGTTCGCTGATTTCTTCCTGGCGGGTGCGTTCTCCGCCGGTAAGCAGGTCGGGCACAGTCACCTCCAGGGCTCGCGCCAGCCGTTCCAGGGAACTCAGCGTGGGCGTGGCTTTTTCGTTTTCGATTTTCGAAACGTACGTCCGCGGCACGGACATGCGTCCCGCCAGTTGCCGCTGGCTCAGCCCGTTGCGCAGCCGCAGCGAGCGAATCGACGACGCCAGGTTCAGGTGTCCGCGCCCCGTGCCCGGTATGGGCATCATGATCGGCGGCACCGCCATCACCGGTTCCGGTTCCGGCTCCTCGTCCATGGACGCGTGGCAGCGGCGGCAATTATTGTTGACGGTGCGGAACTGAACCAACAGGCAGTGATCGCAGCGGACTACTTCCCGTGCATCTACCGGGGCAAGTGTCGTAGCCATCGAGTTGTGGGAGTGCCAGAGCCGGCTACTCCTTACAGCTATAGCTGGAATCTGTTTCTGGGGGACGATTCCAACTGCACGTCAATCTGCGGCAACACCCCTGTGGATGTCAAGGGTAAAATGCACCAAAAGTGGGAAATCGTTCGCATCGCGCCGCAACCCCACGCAACAACGCTCGAAAATCGAGCGAAAATCCCGCGAAAAGACGCAGAAAGACACTGTAAGATGCGGAGAACAAGGCCAACCCCATGATCGATCGCGACAGCGCCTGGTGTTTACTAACTGAGTTCACCCAATCCGAAAGTTTGCGCAAGCACGCCCTCGCCGTCGAGGCCTGCATGCGCGCCTGCGCGAAAAAGTTCGGCGCCGACGAAACTCGTGTGGGGCGGACGCCCCCGTCCGCCGCCGTTGACTCTGATTTTGACTCTGACTCTGACTTTGCCGGCCCCGAAGAAGACCTCTGGGGCATCGTCGGCCTAGTCCACGACTTCGATTACGAGCGCTGGCCCAGCCTCGAAGACCATCCCTACCGCGGAAACGAAATTCTCAAACAACGCGGCTGGCCTGAAGCAATCCGCCGCGCCGTCATGTCGCACGCCGAATACACCGGCATCCCGCGCGACACTCCCATGGAAAAAGCTCTCTTCGCCTGCGACGAGCTCGCCGGATTCATCACCGCCGTCGCTCTCATCAAACCGGGCAAGTCCCTTTCCGAAGTCGACGTGAAGTCGGTGCGCAAAAGAATGAAGGACAAAGCCTTCGCCCGCAAAGTCAACCGCGACGACATCGTAAACGGCGCCGCCGCCCTCGGCGTCGACTTAGACGAGCACATCGCCATGTGTATCGCGGCGATGAAGGCAATCGCCGCAGAGCTAGGCTTGGATGGCAGCGCCGCCAATCCGGCGTAAGCGAAAGGCCGTGTGGGACGGACACTCCTGTCCGTCGCCTTTGAGAGGTACGCAAGACATTTCTCGGTTTTCTCCGTGTCTCGGTGCCTCCGTGGTGAAGCCGGAACGGTCATGCGAGCAAAAAGTCAAGTCTACTTTAGTAGACAATCAACGTACACGAAAGTAGACATGCCAGGCGGCCACTAACTCCCGTGTTATCAATACCGCCCACTTCTTATCAACAACTTACAGCCGATGAATCCGTGCATTTTCAAATGTTCCCATGGGAACATTACACAGTGTTCCCGTAGGAACATCACACAATGTTCCCATGGGAACATTACAGCTTACCGCAGCGCCTCGGCAATTTTTCCGCTGGCGATCAGCTCCGCCAGCCGCGCGAAGTCTTGATACATGACGCGATCTTTTTCCATCGTCGCGCACACAGAACGAATGGCAGCGTGGGCTGCCTGACCTCGCTTTGAAGTCTTGAGAGGCTTCGCCGCATGAAGATAAAAATCGATCGCCTGCGCCGCGGCCATGGCTTCAATCGCCAGCACGTGGCGCGTGTTCTCGACGATGCGCTTCAGCTTGATCGCCGCCGTCATTCCCATCGAAACATAATCTTCTTTGTTGCCCGAAGTCGTAATCGAATCGACCGACGCGGGATGCGCCAGCACTTTGTTCTCGCTGACCAGCGCGGCGGCGGTGACCTGCGGCATCATGAAACCGGAATTCAATCCCGCGCCCGGCGCGAGAAACGGCGGCAGGCCTTCGTTGAGCGCGGGGTTCACCAGCCGCTCGATACGGCGCTCGCTGATGCCCGCGAGCGCGCTCAATGCGATGGCTAGAAAATCCAACGCGAAAGCGATCGGCTCGCCGTGAAAGTTTCCGCCGGAAACGATGTCGCCTTCTAACTTCTTCGCGTCATTCTTCTTCGCATCATTCTTTTTCGCGTCATTCTTGTTCGCGTTATCGATGACGATGAACACGAGCGGATTATCGACCGCTGAATTCGCTTCGGTTTCAAACACTGCGCGGCAATGAGCGAGCGTGTCGCGTACCGCGCCGTGCACCTGCGGAATGCAGCGCAGCGAGTAAGCATCCTGCACGCGGCCGCAGTCGCGATGCGACTCGCGAATCTGACTGCCTTCGAGCATGCGGCGCAGATTGGCCGCCGTCTTGATCTGGCCGCTGTGCGGACGCGCGCGGTGAATGCGCTCGTCGAAAGCCGCGTCCGTTCCTTGAAGTGCGTCACAGGTGAGAGCGCCGATCACGTCGGCGGAATCGACCAGCGTCTCCGCGTCGAGCAGCGCCAGCGTGCCCACGCCGAGCATGGCCTGCGTGCCGTTGATGAGCGAAACGGCTTCTTTCGCTTCGAGCACGAGCGGTTTGATCTGCGCGCGCTTCAATGCGTCGGCGCTGGCAACGCGCGCGACTTTTCTGTCGCCACCGCCGTCGCTGACGTCATTCATGCACTCGCCTTCGCCGATGAGCGCGAGCGCAAGATGCGCGAGCGGAGCGAGATCGCCGCTGGCGCCCACGCTGCCCTGCGACGGCACGAACGGAGTGACGCCCCGGTTGAGCATTTCGCACAGCGTGTCGATCACCGCGGCGCGCACGCCGGAATGACCTTTGGCAAGGGAATTGGCGCGCAACAGCATCATGGCGCGCGTTTCGGCGATGGAGAGCGGCTCGCCCACGCCCACCGCGTGCGAGCGGACCAGGTTGACCTGCAGTTCGCGAATCTGTTCGCCGGCGATGCGCACGTCACTGAGCTTGCCCACGCCGGTGGTGATGGCGTAGGCGAGATGGTTGCCCGCGACCAGCGCGTCGACTACGGCGCGGGCGCGGTCGACGGCTTCGCGCGCGTCGGGCGCGAGCAGCACGGGACGGCGTTCGGCAGCGACTTCGCGCACCGCTTCCAGAGTGAGATCGTTGCCGTCGATGTGAAGTGCGTTCACGAGAGGCTTCGTCCTTGCTTTCTTCGTACCAATGCTCACGTCATTACTTGTTTGTAATTAGTTTACAATCTTTACTTTCTCATACTTACTTTCCCAGGGCGGCGCGAAAGACGCTCAAATACTTTTCCGGCAGGGCGGCGACTTTCATGTTCGAATCGGTGACGATGTGGGTGGTCTCGCCTTCAGCGAAGAGCGCGCCGTCGGCGGCTCGGCGCAATTCATAACCAAAATGGACGACCGAGTCGCGCACATTCAGCAGGCGCGTGCGCACCAGAACTTCTTCGTCATAGCGCACGGGCGCGCGATAGCGGCACTTGGCTTCGGCCACGGCGATGAAGCAGTTGTCTTCGCTTTCCATATCGCGATAAGAAAAACCCATTTGCCGCAGCAGTTCGACGCGCCCCACTTCGAACCAGACGAAATGATTCGAGTGGTAGACCACGCCCATCTGATCGGTTTCGGCGTAGCGCACGCGTAGGCGGGTTTCGTTTACCGCTCGATCCTTGTGCGCCCGGTCATTGGCAGCGCGATCGTCGTGTGAAGTCATTTTCCGCTCCACTTATTTTCCGCTCCACTTCGGCTTACGCTTTTCGAGAAACGAAGCGATGCCTTCGCGGAAGTCCGCGGTGGTGCGAATGCCGGCGTTCTCGCGCACGGCGGCGTCGATCTGCGCGTCAAGTTCGGCGCGGGCGGAATTGGTGAGCAATTGTTTGGTCATGCGCAGAGATACGGGACTGTTTTCCATGAGCAGCGCGGCCAACTCGCGGGCGCGGGCCATCAACGTTTCCGGCGGAACGATCTCGTTGACGAGGCCCATGCGGGCGGCTTCGTCGGCGGCGATGATGCGTCCAGTGAGCAGCAGATCGCGCGCCTGTTTCTCGCCTACCTGGCGCAGAAGGAAAGTGGAAACGATGGCAGGCACAAAACCGATGCGCACTTCGGTGTAGCCGAACCTGGCTTCGGGCACGGCCAGTGTGAAGTCGCACAGCAAGGCGAGCCCGGTACCTCCCGCGATGGCCGCGCCGTTGACCGCGGCGATGGTGACCTTGGGAAATTCGTAGAGCGAGCGGAAGAGAAGGACCATCTTCTGGGAGTCTGCCAGGTTCTGCTCGGGCGAACTGTCGAGCAGAGCTTTCAGATTGTCGAGATCCATGCCGGAAGAAAAAGCTTTGCCGGCTCCGGTGAGGATGAGAATGAGCGCATCGGATTGGGCCACTTCGCCGAGGCCGCGCAGTAAGTCGTCGATCAGCTCAAAGCTAATGGCGTTGCGCTTGTCGGGACGGTTGAGCGTGAGCGTGGCCACGCCGGAGTCGTATGCGAGTTGGATAGTTTTGTAGTCCATTCAAAACCTGCCACGGATTTCACGGATTAAAACGGATCAAGATCATTGGGTAATTCAATGCGGCCTGATTCAAAGCGGCATCATATATCTCTTCGGACATAATAGAGTGCCCTCCGGGCTAAAGCCCGCTGATGGTCAGTTCGTATATGGTCCGCGCGAGATCCCTCGCCCCGCTGGTGAAAACGCGGGGCTTCGGGATGACGCCAGTCTCGAGTTTACGACTCCACTGATAAAGACCCCAGGGTCTACAGTTCAATCGGCGGCTTGCGAGGCCGTGTACCTTGCTCCGATCTCGGCTGTGGCGCGGAGCAGCGTGTCCAGCGGCTTCAGGGGCGGCAGTTCTGCGCCGTGCTGTTTGAGCGCGTCGATCACTTTTTCTGTCGCGATATTTCCTACCAACGCATCCTGCGCGAAGGGGCAACCGCCGAGGCCGCCCAGGGCGGAATCGAAGCGGCGGCAGCCGGCGTCGTAGGCGGCGAGAATCTTTTGCGCGGCTTGCTCGGCACGGCTGTGCAGATGCACTCCGATCTCAAGATAATCATACTTGGCCATGACCGCGGCGACGAGTTCATGAACTTGTTCGGGAGTGGCAATGCCGACCGTATCGGCGAGAGAAATCATGCGCAGGTTGTCAACTTCCATGAGCGCGATGGCTTCGATGACTTCATCAATGTTCCACAAATCGCCGTAGGGATTGCCGAAAGCCATGGAGATGTAGACGACCACGTCGAGCGCGGCAGCGTCGGCTTTGTTCTGGATCTTTTCCAGTTCATCGAGCGCCTGCTCGGCGGATTGATTCTGATTGTTGCGCAAGAAGGTTTCGGAAATCGAGTAGGGAAATCCGAGAGTGCTCACAGATTGCGTCGCGATCGCCCGCTCAGCGCCTTTTTCGTTGACGACGATGCCGATGATTTCCACGTCGTCGGGCGGGTCGAGATCTTTCAACACTTCTTCGGAATCGGCCATCTGGGGCACAGCCTTCGGAGAAACGAAGGAGACGGCATCGATGTGCTTGAATCCCGCGCTAATCAGGGCTTGGAGATAGGTGCGCTTGATGTCGGGCGGAATCTGGCCTTTGAGGCCTTGCCAGGCATCGCGGGGACATTCGATGAGCTTGACGGAATCAGGCAATCATTTCACCACGGAGACACGGAGTCACGGATAAAGCCTTTTAAGGATAAAGAACGTTACAGAACCCTTCTCGCAATTCCTCCTCAATCTGGCCTTTCAGGCCTTGCCAGGCATCGCGGGGGCATTCGATGAGTTTGACGGGATGAGGCAATTTACTCACCACGGAGACACCCTTCGGCTTCGCTCAGGGCAGGCTCCGGCACGGAGAAAACCTTTTTGGGCCAAAACCTTCATAGAACTCTTCGAACTATTCCGCCACGAGTTAGGACCGATACGTTGAAATTAAGGATCAGTCCCACCCGTCTGCTGGTTAACTTTAAGTATGTCAGGAGCTGCGCTTCGTGGACCGGCAGGACATGTTCGACGCACTTGAGTTCCAGGACCAGTGCATTTTCAACGATGAGATCGATCCGATATCCGCAGTCGAGCTTTACGCTCTTATACTCGACGGGCAAGGGCACTTGTCTTTCGAAAGTGATCTTTCGCAGGTGCAGTTCATGGCAAAGGCACTCCTCATAGGCGGACTCAAGGAGACCGGGACCCAGAGCACGATGGACTTCGACCGCCGCGCCAATCACCTGCTCAGTGAGTTCTTCATGGAGAAGTCCTCCCCGTGCCTCGGTGTCTCCGTGGTGAATTCCGTGACGGTGAATCATGTTTGCAGCACTCCTACTTTGAACTCGGCTACGTCGGGGTTCAGGGCTGCGGCTTCGAGAGCGTGGGTGATGGCTTCGCGGGTTTCGGAGGGATCGATAATTTTATCGATCCACAGCCGGGCCGCGCCGTAGCGGGGATCGGTTTGCTCGTCGTAGGTGCGCTTGACCGATTCGTAGAGCTCTTTCTTTTCTTCCTCGCTCAGAGTTTTGCCGCTGCGTTCGAGTTGCTTCACTTTGATTTCGACGAGAGTTCCGGCGGCGGCATCGCCGCTCATCACCGCGTAGCGCGCGGTGGGCCAGGCGAAAACAAAGCGCGGATCGTAGGCTTTGCCGCACATGGCGTAGTGGCCCGCGCCGAACGATCCGCCGACGATGACGGTGATTTTCGGCACCACGGAATTTGAAACGGCATTCACCATCTTTGCGCCGGCTTTGATGATGCCGCTCCATTCGGCGTCGCGGCCCACCATGAATCCGTTGACATCCTGGAGAAAAACCAGCGGGATCAGATTCTGGTTGCAGTCCATGATGAAGCGAGCGGCTTTTTCGGCAGACTCGGTGTAAATCACGCCGCCGAACTCGAGGCGTTTGTGGCCTTCGTGATCGGTAGCCTGCGCGTGCAACTTCTGATTGGCGACGATGCCGACGGCGAAGCCGCCGATGCGACCGTAACCGCAGACCAGAGTCTTGCCGTACTCGGGCTTGTACTCGTCGAAGCGGCTGGCATCGAGAATGCGCGCGAGAATTTCTTTGGTGTCGTAGGGGCGCGCGGGCGAGGAATCGTAGATGCCGTAGATTTCTTCGGCGGCCATGGCGGGCGGGAGTGGCTTCCTGCGATCCCAGGGCGATTGGCGGCGGTATCCCCATTTGTCGATGATGGAGCGAATGCGCTCGAGGCAGGATTGGTCGGTGGGCTCGCGGAAATCGACGGTGCCGCTGATGGCGGAGTGCATGGCCGCGCCGCCGAGATCTTCGGCGGAAACCTTCTGGCCGATGGCGGCCTGCACCAGCGCGGGACCGGCTAAGAATAATCCGCTGCCGTCGGTCATTAAAACGTGATCACACATCACGGGCAAGTATCCGCCGCCGGCCACGCACATTCCCATGATGGCGGCGATTTGCGGAATGCCCATGGCCGACATGACGGCGTTGTTGCGAAAGACGCGGCCGAAATCGTCGGTGTCGGGGAAGACATCCTCTTGCAAGGGCAGGAAGACGCCGGCGGAATCGACGAGATAAATGGTGGGGATGCGGTTTTCGATGGCGATGTTCTGGGCGCGAATGACTTTTTTCGCGGTCATGGGAAAAAACGCGCCGGCTTTCACGGTGGCGTCATTGGCGATGATCATCACCAGGCGAGTTTGAACGCGGGCTATGCCGGTGATTACGCCCGCGGCGGGCGCGCCGCCCCACTCTTCATACATGCCGTGCGCGGCAAAGATGCCGAGCTCGAAAAACGATGTGGGATCGGCCAGCAGATCGATGCGCTGGCGCGCGGTGAGGCGTCCTTTTTTGTGCTGGCTCTCGACGGCTTTGGCGCCGCCGCCTTCGCGGATTTTTTCTTCGTCGTTGTGAACCTGGGACATCACGTCGGCAAGGAAGCGCATGTTGGCTTCGAAGCGGGCGGAAGTTGGGTCGACCTTGGTGGCGAGGACGTTCGACGAAGAAGGAGGTGGCGCGGTTTCGTTGCGGTCGGCCATGGGCTGAGGGAGCGGACTGTTTACGGTATACCACTCCCGCAGGGGCGCGCAACGGAAGGCACATCCACCGCCGGGATACAGGGCGAGAGAAGACGCGCCAGGAAAACGTTGGCTGGGTTTGCCGAAAAAGAACGGGGAGGCGAACAAAAGTTTATTCTCCCGACCTTGCCCGAAGCGGGAAAACTCTAGGAACGGGACATCATTCGTCACTCGTCACTCGTCACTCTTAACTCTTAACTCTTCCAGGTTGCGCCATCCCTTGCCGGCACCCCCAGTACTTGCGTAACCCGATGCTCGCAGCCTGCACTGCCGAAAGCCAACTCAGGGAACGTCCCCGCATCTGCTTCGGCAGTCGAAGAGAGGGTATGTGCCAAGAAGGAGAATCCGGACTCGTATGCATTGCGCGCAACTTGCCCTGCTGTTGGTTCCGGCGTTCAGTTGGGCGCAGAATGCCAGCTGCAGCGAGCAGGAAACGATCGCCCAACTGGTGCAGCAGATGAAGCAGTTGCAGCAGCAAGACCGCGACCTGCAAGAGCGGGTGAAGATTCTCGAGGCCAAGCAACCTCAAGCTTCAACTTTGCCCGATGCCGTTCCCGCCTCACCGACCGCGCCCCAGCAGTGTGCCGAAGAAACTGCGCCACCACCGGCGCCAGAGGCCCCGGCCCACGATTGGCACGAGGTACGCGGCATCCAGTGGCGTGGCTTCGGAGAAGTCGACTACCAGGTTCTGAACCAGCGCCAGCCGGAAACGGGAACCGGCGGGTTTGTCCCCGGTTCCGCGGGAAACTTCTACACCGGCGATTTTGGTCTATTCCTCACTTCAAGACTCACTAATAAAGCCAGCGTGCTTTCCGAGATCGTGTTCGAGGAAGGCGATGCGCAGAGCTACAAGGTAGACCTGCGACGGATGTTGCTCAAGTACGACTACAACGACCATTTGAAGATGTCATTTGGCCGTTACCAGACCAACATCGGGTATTACAACTGGGCGTTTCGCAGCGCCGCCTGGCTGCAAACCACCGCGGATCGGCCGCTGGTGATGGAATACGCCAGCAATGGCGGTTTGCTCCCCACGCAAGCGATCGGGGTTTCCGTGACGGGCGCGATTCCGTCCGGGAAGCTGGGGTTGAACTACGTTGCCGAATACGGATCCTCTGACACTATTCGGCCCGACATCAGCGGCGATGGGTTACTGACCGATGAGAACAACGGCAATCAAACCAACGTCGGACTCTTCGCCAGGCCGGATGAGTTGCGTGGACTGCAAATCGGAGGCTCCTACTACCACGATCAGATCAGCAATAACGTCCTGAACGCGCTTTCCGGCGCTCAGGTTGCTCCGCCTCCGGGCACTCCGGGAGCGTCCGCGAGGTATGGCCAGACGATCGTCAACGCCTACGCGGTCTACGTGGCTCACGGCATTGAATTTCTGAACGAGGGGTTTCTGATCCGGCACGCCCTGGTGGGGAGCTCGCTCCGATTCGACACACCCGCCTTCTATTCGCAGTTCTCGAAGCAGTTCGGGCCGGTGCGGCCGTTTTTCCGTTATCAGTATGTGAACGCGAGCCCCAACAACGGGATCTACGACGATATCGGCTTGCGCTTCGGCCCTTCTTTCGGCGCGCGCTACGATCTGAACGACTACATCGCCTTTAAGGCCCAGTTGGACCACACCGTCCGCCGCGGTGAGCCAGACCTGAACGGCCTGCAACTGCAGTTGGCATTCACTTTTTGAGGCCAGGAGGCGCATGGGCGTCAAATCAACGGCAACTCTGCTTGTCCTGGGACTGGCCACTCTCTCGCTTGCCCCGCCCGCCACAGCTCAGGCCGACGATGTGGCCGTAGTGGTCAGCTCTAGAAATCCAGCCACCAATATCAGCCTCGGAGAATTGCGGAAGATGTTCGCTGGTACCAAACGCTCATGGCCGGGCGGCCAGCCCGTCAAGCTCGTCACGCGCGGTCCGGGATGCCCTGAACGGCTGGTTTTGCTGAAGCTCCTGGCGATGTCCGAAATCGAATACAAACAATATTGGACCGGCCAGGTGTTTCGGGGTGAGGCCGACGCCGAACCTTTGACCGTTCCCTCCGTGGGCATGCAGAAAGAGGCCCTGACGGTCTTTCCTTGGGCCATCAGTCTGGTGAATGTCCGGGAAGTTAAGCCTGGGATGAAAGTGATCAAGGTCGATAGCCTGCTGCCGGGCGCAAGCGGATACCCGCTCCACTGAAAATCGCAGAGTCAAGATTTCTTTTGCATCCATTCCGCGAGGCGGCAGCCGTCTTCCTCCAGCAGGAAGGTTCCCGCGCCGAAACATTCGCCGAAGATGCGATGCGATTCCGGGTCACGGGCCGCGCGAGAAATCCATTGCCGGCCGACCTGATATTGCGCCGCAGTGAACCATTTCTGCGGCAGGATTTCGACCAAGCCCGCCTGCAGATAGAAAACAAAGAGCGCGAAGACGGGATCGTCGTTCGACAATGCCGGGAAGGTGGTGGGCACGACCAGTTCATCGACCGTGGCCATTTGCGGCGGGACTTCGATCTTGTGCGTACCCACGCTCATGGCGAGCGGGACTTCAAATTCCGCCAGGGGCGCAGTCGCCGCGTACATCCGGTCCGACGATTGCTTGAACCATCCGGCAATCTCGCCGAGCTCAAACGCCTTGAGCCGGTCGGGATCGAAACAAGTCAGGCGAATGGTGCGTCCCTCGGGACACCAGACGCCGAGAAAATTCGGCGGCACCAGAAAGGGCCGGCAATAGGTATTCAGAGCCAGGCGCGGCTGGTTGGGCTCTTGTTCGAGCGCGAGCGAGACCAGATAGGCGAGCGGCCCCTGCTCGCCGTGATGCGTCCAGACAAAATTCTGTCCGGCCAGCGAGCGGATCGGCGGAAAAGTCTTCCAATACCAAGGCGCGGGACCGACCATGCGTTCCACTTGCTGGCGGAGGCTGGTGAGATTTGGAGTGGGCATTCAAGAATTGGGTAATTGGGTAATCGGGTAATTTGGCGATTGAAAATCTTGCGGCGGCCGTTCAATTGCACAATTACCCGATTGCACAATTACCCAATGACTCGATTATTCAATCACCCCGCGGTCGGCACGCCCGGACTTTTCACGTTGGCGCGAATAAATTGCACGATGTCATCCATGGCGGTGCCGGGCTGAAAGATGGCGGCCACGCCGAGTTGCTTCAGAGCGCCTATATCCTGATCGGGAATAATGCCGCCCAGCAGCACGATCACGTCGTCCATTTTGTTTTGCTTGAGCAGGTCCATCACGCGCGGGACGATGGCGTTGTGCGCTCCGGAAAGAATCGACAGCCCGATCACCTGTACATCTTCCTGCAGCGCCGCGCTGACGATCATCTCCGGGGTTTGCCGCAGCCCGGTATAGATGACTTCCATGCCGGCATCGCGCAGGGCGCGGGCAATGACCTTGGCGCCGCGGTCGTGCCCGTCGAGGCCGGGTTTGGCCACCAGCACGCGGATCTTGGGATCGGGCATCTTCATTCATTTAACCACAGAAGCTTGGACCTCGGACCTCAGACCTTGGACCTCAGACCTCGGACTTCAGACCTCGCGGATTTGGATTTGCGGTGCGGAGCGAATCGCTGTTCTGCAAGCTCCGATTCGCGCTGGAAGTATCGGTCTCAAGTTTGACATCCTGGGTCTGAAGTCCGAGGTCTGAAGTCAGGTCTTACATGGTTTTCGTATCCAGACTTCGCCACAAATACCAGCAGGCCACGCTGCGGTAAGGCTGCCAACTCTTCGCGATCTTCTCCATCTGCTCGGGAGTGGGCAACTTGATCTTCTTCTTGCTCCCTTTCTTTGCCGCCGCGGACTTCTTTGTAACCGACGATTTCTTCGCTGAATTCTTCGCGGACTTCGCCCGCTGCACATCGAGGTAGTGCTTGTACATCGCCATGCGCACGCCGAAATCACCTGTGGGCAGCACGTTCTCACGCTTTAGCGTGAACATGAGAAACATTTGCGCGGTCCAGACGCCGATGCCTTTCACCTGAGTTAAGTGTGCGATCACTTCTTCGTCCGATTGTTGCGGCAGTTGCACGAAATCCAGCAGTCCAGCGGACACCTTAGCCGCAAGGTCTTTCAAATACGCAGACTTCTGTTTCGACAGTCCGACACCGCGCAATTGCTCGTCGGTGAGCTTGAGGACGCCTTCCGGCGTCAAGGGTTCGCCCGCGACTGCGGCGAAGCGCTTGAAGATGGTTACGGCAGCCTTGCCGTTCAGTTGCTGATAGACGATCGCTTCAGCCAGGCTGTGGAACTCGGGCGGGCCAAATTCCATGCGGCACGGACCCACCCGCTCGATAATGGCGCGCAGGACGGGGTCTGACTTCTTCAGATGATTGACAGCTCTTCGCATGGCTTTATAGATGTATCACAAAGTCAGATTGTAGCGAACAAACAACGAATCAACGAACATCAAGGCCGCACTTTCGCCGCCATGACTGCGCCATGTTTAACAAAAACAAAACCGGCGGGAGGCTCACGTGGAACTTGCCAGCGTCAAACTCCGCGCTCACGCCGCGCAATGCGGCGAACCTGCCGAAGTGCTTGACCAGATCGCTGATCTTTACGATGACGACGACGATTGGAGCGCCGAGCGGCGCGGCACCGGAGTACTCACAGCCGAGGCCCGAAAGAAATTTGTTTTCCAGCTGCCACAGCCACGAATCTAAGGATTTTGACGGGTTTTTGCAAAGGCAGGAGTCGCAGAAGTTAACGCGAAGGCCGCCGCGAAGCGGCCTTCGCCCGATCGCAATCCCCGATCAGCGGTATCGCGGTTGTGTCTTTAATTTCCCTACCTTGATGCTCGAGCCGCCATTGCCAACCGGGCAGGTGTCGCCCGGAGCCGTGGCTTCAACTACATTGAAGGTAATAGTTCCCGACGCGGTGCCGCCTGAGTTTCCCATCAAAACCCCCGCGCAGGCCTCGTTGACGGTGTTACCTGTGGCTGTGCTGCTGGCCCCGCTCGCCGAACTATCTGGCTCCGTGCATTCGCTGTCAAGGTGAACGCCCGACCCGGAGCTATTGAATACGGTGTTCGTGCTGGCCGTGTTGTGGTCGCTGCACAGGTCGATTCCATCCAGAAGATACGTAGCGCCGGTGACCACGATCGCCGCATTCGTTGTCACTTTGTTAGAGCTAACGTCGTTGTAGTCGGCGGTTTCAGCCCCGTCGGTGATGGTCACAATCGCTTCCTGCGTATTGCTCACCGTGTTCCCGCTGATGGTCACGTGGCTCGCGCTGGTGCCTCCGGAATCGTAAAGAAGAATTCCAGTCGCACTGTAGCAATTACCGGGGTAGCAATCCGACGGATTGACGTACACATCGTCGGTCACGATATTGTTCTGAATTTTCCCGCTGGCTCCAAAGCTCATCTGAATCCCGTTCTGCCCGATGAGCGTAGTAGCGCCAATTCCCACAATGTAATTGCCGCTGATCGTGGCAACCGTTCCGCTGCCATCGGCGGTAATTCCGTTCTTATCGTAATCATGGACACTGCTGTTTCCGATAGCGACCGTCGCGCTTCCGCCTGTACCGTAGCCGCTCTGGGCGTAGATGGCCAACCCGTCCTGGCAGCCAAAATCGGCCTGCGGGAGTTCCTGGTATCTGGTCGTCACGTGGTTCAGGGTGCCTGAGGCGTTCTGATAGTAGATTCCGACGAGATCGGTGGCGCAAGTGTTAAGCCCGTTATTGCTGCCGTCAACGGTGATATTGCTGATGTCGACCACGATCGGCGTGGCCAAAGCATTCGATGGAGTCTGCACAAGGATTTGGGCGGCAGTAGGCTGGCCGCTCGGATATCCATACAGATCGTTGCTGTTTACCAACACACCGCCGGCCGGAGACACGATTACCGGATTATTCGATCCCGAGGCCGCCGCGCCTACAGCGCCGTTTCCAGCCACGCCTTCCAGCGTCAGCTTCTTGGTGATCACAACCTGCTCGGCGTAGGTGCCGGGACAGATGTAGATCAGCGAACCGGCAGGCACGCTGCTAACGGCTGTCGAAATTGTGTTGTAGCTGGCAACGGCCTTGCAAGGCGTGGTACTCGGAGGGGTAACGACCACCGTGGAAGCCGAAACATTCCGGCTCCAAGCGAGAGAAAACACAGCCGCTCCCAAAACGCACAGGAGGGCACGACGACAGGCAACAGTAAACATAGAAATCCTCACAGTCGGGAATTTTCTTTCTTGGTTACTCTAGAGGTACACCCAGGGACGGGTCTGGAACAGACCCATTCAAAGCGTACATCCGGGCAGGCACTAAGTCAACGGTATAGTGGCCTCCGGAGAACATAGGTCGTGTCTCAAATAAGCAAGACACTACCGAGAACCAGTGTGTGCCGTGTCGAAGGGGAATCCCCGAAATGGAGCAACGCGGCCGCGTCATGCAAACCGAGTAACAAGTTAGTCGGTCAATGGCTTCGGTCGGGGGGCTTCGGTCGGGGGGCTTCGGTCGGGGGGCTTCGGTCGGGGCTTAACTTATGGACGCCTGACGTTTAGGATGCTTGTTCGTCGAACCCTGGAAGGCTTAGAATCGCCACTTCAGTTTCGGGAATCGCTTCTTTTTGGGAGACATGCAATGCGCTTGTTCGGACGGCTGCTCATTTTGCTTCTCTGCTCCGCGCTCGGCGGCTTCGCACAAACGACTTCGCCCGCCAGTTCCTCAACCAGGCCCGCGCCGGGCTTCAGCCTCGACACCATCGACAAGAGCATTGACCCCTGCGTGGACTTTTACCAATACGCGTGCGGCAACTGGATCAAGAATTCGGAGATTCCGCCCGACCAATCGCAGTGGGTCAGCTTTGTCGAACTCAACGAGCGCAATCGCGATATCGAACGCGGCATTTTGGAAAAAGCCGCGGCCGGCGGGGCCGGCCGCAATGGGGTCGACCAGAGAATCGGCGATCTCTATGGCTCGTGCATGGACGAGAAGGCCGTCGACGCAAAAGGCATCGCTCCGCTCCAGCCAGAGCTCGATCGCATCGCGGCGGTGCGGGATAAGGGCGCGCTGATCGACGAAATCGCGCACCTGCGCCTGGTGGGTGGCAGCTCGCTGTTCAGTTTCTATTCAGCGTCCGACCTTCACAATGCCGATGCGGTCATTGCCTACATCGACCAGGCCGGCCTCTCGCTGCCCGACCGCGACTACTACATTAAGGACGACAACCCAAAGATGAAAGAGATGCGGCAGCACCTGGTGGAGTACGTCACCCTGTCGTTTACTCTGGAGGGCCAGACGCCGCAGCAGGCCGCCGATTCCGCGCAAACTGTGCTTCGCATCGAAACCGCCCTGGCCAAGGCTTCCATGGACCGCACCGCCCGCCGCGACCCGAAGAACCGCGACCACAAGATGAGCCGCGACGAGGCGGTCGCACTCGGCCCCGATTTCTATCTGAATCGTTACTTCACAGCCGTGGGTGCGCCCAATTTCTCCCAGCTCAATGTCACGAATCCCGATTTCTTCAAGCAGGTCAATGCTACGCTGGACTCGGAATCTCTGGACTCACTGAAGACGTACGTGAGTTGGCACGCGTTGAACGCCGCTGCGCCCTGGCTCTCGCAGCCTTTCGTCGAGGCCAACTTCAAGTTCCAGCAGAACCTCACTGGCCAGAAGGAAATTCAGGCGCGCTGGAAGCGTTGTGTCAGCCTGACCGACCGCGAACTGGGCGAGGCGCTGGGCCAGAGATACGTGGACGTTACCTTCGGCCCCGAAGGCAAGCAGCGCATGTTGAAAATGGTGGACGCTCTCGAAACATCGCTGGCCGAGGATATTCACAATCTCTCCTGGATGAGCGACGAAACCAAAAAGCAGGCCAAGGTCAAGCTGGAGGCCATTCGCAACAAGATCGGCTATCCCGACGTGTACCGCGACTACACTCCCGTGGCGATCCAATCCGACGATCTGCTGGGCAACCTCGGTCGGGCCAACGAATTCGAGTCGAAGCGCGTGATCGCCAAGATTGACAAGCCACTCGACCGCAAGGAGTGGGGCATGACTCCGCCCACGGTGAATGCGTATTACAGCGGCTCCTTCAACGAAATCGTGTTTCCTGCCGGCATTCTGCAGCCGCCTTTCTTCGACAAGAATCTGGATGACGCCGTGAACTTCGGCGGCATCGGCCTTGTGATTGGCCACGAACTCACCCATGGTTTCGACGACCAGGGCCGCAAGTTCGATCCGCAAGGCAATCTGCACGACTGGTGGACGGAGCAGGATGGCAAGGAATTTGAAAAACGCGTCAGTTGCGTAGCCGACGAATATTCAAACTTCGTAGCGGTGGATGACCTGAAGCTGAACGGCAGACTTACCCTGGGAGAGAACACGGCCGACAACGGCGGCGCGCGCATCGCCCTGATGGCTCTCGAACACATGATCGCCGACGATAAGACCGGCAAAGAAGGTCGGAAAATCGACGGTTACACGCCCGAGCAGCGCTTCTTTCTGGGATTCGGGCGCGTCTGGTGCGAGAAGAGCCGTCCTGAGATATTGCGCACGCGAGTACTCACCGATCCGCACTCGCCGGGCAAGTACCGCGTCGATGGCGTGGTGCAAAACATGCCGGAGTTCCAGAAGGCCTGGGGATGCAAAACCGGGCAGCCCATGGTGGCGGAAAACGCCTGCCACGTGTGGTGAAACTGCAGTAGAGTCGGCGGCGGCCTTATTTCGCGCAACCGCCGGTCAAACCGCCCCCGGTAGCAGGGGCCCGGCTCCAACGCCGGGCCTCCTCATTCTTTTTTCTTTGTTCTCAACAAATTATTCTGCACGGACCAACCTGTGGCAGCCAAGCCGTGGCAACCCAGGTTCCTCCAGATCCGGTGCTTAGTCTCCAGAAGCCTGCAGGATCAGGTGATCTACGATGCGATGCGCCTCGTCAATGTGACGAAGAGCGCGATTCCGCAGGCCGCGCACGGAGGGATCGTCTTCTTCGCGGGCAATGTCGTTGTGTGCCTTGTCGAGCAATTCCAGTGCGCGGTGATAGCGTCCCCTGTGTCCCAAACTCGCATCCACAGGCGGATGGTCATTCAAATTCTTGCCATCGTCAATCGACGCGTGCTTGATTTCGCCAATGGCTTTGTCGATCTCTCCAATGGCGTGGTTCTCTTCACTGTCCATCCTGCCGGAGGGCGTCAGGCCCTCCAGATGAGCCCGGGCGTGGCGCAGGTCGGTAAGCGCGTGCAGGTACGCCGGATGCCTTCCGGGTTCGTCGGCGAAGCTCAGCCCGACGCAGAGCGCAACACAGAATACGATTACGGCACAATGCCTTAGGTTTTTCATGAGTCTCCTTGGCCTTCGGCTGAAAATGGACTTCTCGGTAATGAACACGGCAACGCAGGTTTCGACTCGCCGGATTCTACACGCATCGGCGAGAGGCAAGAGGTCACTCCGGTGCATAGGCTGGTGCGCGAGGTGGGTGCGCGGGTATGGACTGTCGCGCTACTGGCGATGCTACAGCCGCCCTCGGCTGTCCCACCCCGGTCCCGGGGGTTGACCTCGTCTTGAAGGGGCGCGGCTTCAAGCCGCGCCGTTAAGACTCATTGCAGCCTACTTCTCAGAGTCGCCGAGCACTCTTGCCTCCTGCTATCACTTCGGCGCCGCCGGCGAGCGCCGAGCCATCTCCATTTCAATACCTTCCGGGAGTACCAGCGCTCCCACTTGTGCTGTCTTTGGTCGAGTCGTCAGCAAGGTCACACCCCCGACACCGGCTGTATGCGCCGCGTCCAAAACCTTCAAGACGCACGCGTAAGGCGCCCTGGCGTCTGCCTTGATGTAAAGAGTCTGTGTGTGACGAGGTGCGCGAGCCTTGAGTTTTTCCGCCAGCGTATCGGGCGTGATGGGATCGGTTCCGAGGTAGAGTTTGCCCGTGTCAGTTACAGTGATAATCAACGCGTCTGGCTTGTCCGCATCTGGCACTGCCACCGCGCTGCTGGTGGGGGCTAACTTAACGCTGATCCCTTTTTGCAAAGCCTGTGCATTGCTCCGCGGTGCTGCAGACATCATAGTTAGAAGTACCACGAAGGCTGCACTCCACGCTCTGTCCTTCAGTCTTGCGAGATCACTTGTCCTAAGCGAATTCATAGGTTTTCTCCTCTCATCGCCGCTTCGGGCGTGTTATTCCATTGATTTATTACTGAGCCTTCGCGCCGCCGAGTGACGCGGTCGCGAGCGTTCCTCCCAAACCCATCGTCTCCACGGCGGACGAAGGCACGATCACCATTGAGCCTTTTTCTTTGATCGCCTCATAGAGCATGTTCATGGCACGCAGATGCAAGGCCACGGGATTTTCCGCGTAGGCAGCCGCGGCCTGCACAAAGCTGTTGGAAATCTCCTTTTCCGCCTGCCCCAGAATGATGCGCGCCTGGCGCTCACGCTCGGCCTGCGCTTGCCGCGACATCGCATCCTCCAGCCCTTGCGGAATTCTCACATCGCGGATCTCGACCGATTGCACTGTAATGCCCCACGGATTGGTTTTCTCATCGAGGATTCGCTGCAGCTCCCGTCCCATGGTCTCCCGCTCTGTGATCATCTGCGCCAGTTCGTGGCGGCCAATCGACTCCCGCAGCGCCGTTTGCGCGCTCATGTTAATGGCCTCAATGAAGTTTTCCACTTCCAGAATGGATTTTTCTGCATTCCACACCAGCCAGAACACAATGGCGTCGACGTTGACGGGAACGGTGTCGCGCGTGAGCGTGGATTCGGCCGAAACACTGGCCACGCGCACACGCTGATCCACGTACGGACTGAGCGTTTCGACGATGGGCACGATGTGGAAGAGTCCCGGCCCGCGCAGCCCGACATAACGCCCCAGCCGCAACACCGCCACCTTCTCCCACTGCCGCACTACCTTGATCGCAAACATGAGATAGATGCCCAGCGCGGCGCCCACAATGATCCAAGCCGGATGATGAGTAGCAGCGGCCACGACTGCGCCCGCCAAAAGGCAGATAATAAACATTAACCTTCCGATACCGCTGATCTGGCCGATTTCTAGTTTCGTCATGGCTTTATCTCCTTGGGGTGGGATGAGGCGCTGACTCGCGCAGGCGTTCCAGCAGTTCTTCTACCGTGAATCCAGACGCCCCGGCGCGGGCTGCGAATTCGCCCACCAGTTGGGCGAGCCGCCGCTCGCGCTCGGCGTCGTTTCTGCCGACCTTTCTCGCGCCGATGAACGTTCCGGTTCCCTGGTGGGTTTCGAGCGTGCCGCCGAGTTCGAGCTCGCGGTACGCCCGCAGAACCGTATTCGGGTTGATGGCCAGGTCGACCGCAAGCTGCCGCACGGTGGGAAGTTGATCGCCAGCGGTCAGCGCTCCCGTCGCGATGCCCGCCCGAACCTGGTCGATGATTTGGCGGTAGACCGGGACTCCGCTGTGCAGGTCCAATTTGAGCTGGAAACTCTGAGAGCTGCCGGAGCCACGTGCCATATGTATCAATGTACTATAATACTAGTACACTAAGTCAAGAAGAAAATCAAAGTCGCTCTGCCAAGGCCGGGGATCTGATTGCTTTCATTGTGTATCGGGGCCGCCAGGGCATCTCTGGGAATTTGACCAGTAAAGCGGCAGGGGGCGAACGGCCCGCCGGCTCGAATCTTGATTCTCGCCGCCTCGGCGCGTAGAGTTTCGTTGGGGCGTAATCTCTGGGGCAGCTCTTATGTCGAACCAAGCCAAAACCTACGCAAAATTCGGGGCAGCCGTGGTGGTGATTTTGCTGCTTCTCGGCTACCTGGCCTATACCGGCGTACAGGACAGCAAGAGCTACTACGTCACCATCAGCGAGCTGCACAAGATGGGCGACGGCGCGTACACCAAGCGCCTGCGGGTCGCCGGCAATGTGCGGCCCGGCTCGATCAGGCGCACCGGGGCGCACGTGCAGTTCGTTCTAATGGAGCAGGATCAGCTCCTCAACGTGGACTACACCGGCACCGAAGCTCCGCCCGACACTTTCAAAGACGACTCGCAAGCCCTGGCCGATGGCAGCTTCGGGCGCGACGGCGTTTTCCACGCCAAAGCGCTGCAGGCCAAATGCGCTTCAAAGTACGCACCGCAACAGCAGCCCGGCACGCCAGCCGGCGCGCCAACGAAAACCGCGCCTCCGGGCGATGCCGCCAAGAGCATGACTTAGTTGCCAGGGATGTCTTCGTCTTCAGTCGCCGAAGAAAATAGAAATCTGAGTTCGGCGTCGTTAGCTCAGGCGCGCTCCTTACTCCGCACACCGTCCGCGCGGGTATAATCGAAATCTACAGAATCCCCATGAAAGCTGGCTTCCCATCATGACGGCCTCGAATGGCAAATCCGGCAACGGCAACAACGGCTACAGCGTCCCCAAACCCCGCGCGGAATGGCTGGCGCGCCGCAAACAAGAGAATACGAATGGCAACTTCTCGCAGATGCACTACGCGCGCCAGGGCGTGATCACGGAAGAGATGGGCTATGTCGCTCATCGCGAAAAACTGGCGCCGGAACTGCTGCGCGACGAAGTGGCTCGCGGACGCATGATTATTCCCGCCAACATCAACCATCCGGAACTGGAGCCGATGGCGATCGGCGTGGCGTCGCTGTGCAAGATCAACGCCAACATCGGCAACTCGGCGGTCACTTCGGAAATCAACGAAGAGTTGAAAAAGCTGCATACCGCCGTGCACTACGGCGCCGACACGGTGATGGATCTTTCCACTGGCGGCGACATTCACGAAATTCGCGAAGCCATCCTGCGCCACTCGCCCGTGCCCATCGGCACCGTGCCGATTTACGAAGCCATCGCACGCGTGAAGCGCGTCGAAGATCTGAACGCCGAAGTGATGCTCGAAGTCATCGAAGAGCAAGCCGCGCAAGGCGTCGATTACATGACGATTCACGCTGGCGTGCTGATCCAATATTTGCCGCTGATTTCCAAGCGCATCACCGGCATCGTGAGCCGCGGCGGCGCGATTCTCGCGCAGTGGATGGCTTACAACCACAAACAAAATTTCTTATATGACCGCTTCGACGACATCTGCAAGATTTTCAAGAAGTATGACGTCAGCTTTTCGCTGGGCGACGGCCTGCGTCCCGGCTGCGTGGCCGACGCCAGCGACGAAGCCCAGTTCGCCGAGCTGAAAACTCTGGGCGAGCTGACGAAAATCGCCTGGGCGCACGACGTTCAGGTGATGATCGAAGGTCCCGGCCACGTCTCCATGGACAAGATCAAAGAGCAGGTCGAAAAAGAAGTCGAACTCTGCTACGAAGCGCCGTTCTACACGCTCGGCCCGCTGGTTACGGATATTGCTCCCGGCTACGACCACATTACTTCGGCAATCGGCGCGGCCATGATCGGATGGTATGGCGCGGCCATGCTGTGCTATGTGACACCGAAAGAACATCTCGGCCTGCCGAACGAAAAAGACGTGAAAGACGGCATCATCGCCTACAAAATTTCAGCGCACGCCGCCGACATCGCCCGCGGACGCCCCGGCGCCCGCGACCGCGACGACGCTCTCAGCTACGCCCGCTACAAATTCGATTGGGAGAAGCAGTTCGCGCTCTCACTCGACCCCGAAACCGCGCGCTCCATGCACGATGAAACTCTGCCCGACGACTACTACAAAGAGGCAGCCTTCTGCTCCATGTGCGGACCGAAATTCTGCTCGATGAATTATTCGTCGAAGGTGGACGAATACAACAAGCAGGTCCATGGAATCGAGAAGAAGGATTATTCGGAGTTGGTGGAGAGGCTGGTGTCGATTAAGTAGCCTGGCGTCTTCACTGCTCTGTTGTCCCTCACTGGTGCGCCCTGTGGGTTTCTGCTCGAAATAAATTTTTCGGCGATGCGAGGGGTGTGCGGTAGCTCGCACATCAGGCGCCCCAAAATCCACGGGTAGGCCCCCTCCCCCCTTTTTGCAAAATCTCTGGAATCATCGGGTTGGCGCGAAATTCCCCGCAAGGTACGGATGTCAAAGAACTTAAATACTAAAGTCTTTCAATTGAAGGACTTAGGACGGGACTAACCGCGCTGTGCGCGGCAGTCACGGCCTCGATCATCATTGCGCATGTTCGGGGCTGTGGACAAGGTTAGATGTCACACACTGCTGTGGAAAATTCTGGGCGCGTTCTGCTCCATGTGCGGCCCGAAGTTCTAGCTCTTACGGTTCAGACTGCCTGGGAACGGTTGGCGCGGAACTAGATACCCCGAGTTGCAGCCACGCCGCCTCTGCCGCCTTCGTCTGCTCCTCCATTCGGTAGTGCTTGGTGATAAGGATAGTTATGAGGAAGACCGCGACTGAGCAGGTCGCGAGCAGGGCCGATATGTCCTCGTCGTCGAAGCCGGAGCCCAGCCAGTCTGCGTCCCACCTCTTCTGCAGTTGCGCCGTGCCCGAGTGGGTGAGGCTGTGGAGCACTTTTCGCGAAGTCTTCAGGAAGTCCTCGAACAGCGAACCCAAGCCTAGGGCTTTGTCGATCCGAGCGCCGTCCTTCTCGTAGCTCACGTTGTACCAGTCCTTCCTGATCTTGGCCACGTCCTCCTCCGAGCCGACGAGGACTATGTGCAGCGCGGACCAGGGCCTCCACAAGCGGGCGTTGAAGGGCGAAGGCCGGGGAGTGGAACTTGTGGTGCAGCAGGCATCCGATGCCCTTGCAGTAGTCGAAGATCATCGACCAGTAGGAGACGAGGAGGTCGTCGTTCTCAGTGCGGAAGACGAGCCTCCCTTCCTTGGCCTGGTTGTAGACGAGATCCTCCAGCGCTTGCCCGAAGCGAGCCGCGCGGTCAATCTCGTTATCAACAGTCACCGACATTAGGCCACCTTCTTGACCAGTTTGGATTCCAAAACTCGATTAACGATAAGCCTCGCATCGGTGCCGGACGGCATGGATTCGGATCGTATCGTCGGCCTCGTTGGTGAAGCGCACGCGATAGTCGCCAACTCGCAACCTTAACTCACCAGATTCACCTTTGAGCTCCTTAACGTCGCCTTCGCCAGTCTCGGCAAAGCGCTGGATGATAGAGAAGATTCGCATCGCAGTCTTCCGGTCGATGCGACGTACGTCGGCACGCGCATCCTCAGACCAGTCGATTTTCTTCATCTTTACCGCCGCCCGCTATTTGCTCTTGAGATCGTCCGGAGAGAGGCCAAACTCGGCGAGAACTTCTTCGTGCGGAACTCCTTGTCCACCGCGTTGCTTGAACCAGGCTTTCGACTTGGCGACGGCTTTACGCTCGTCCTCGCTCTCTGGTTCGTCGTCGATTGGGGCGTTCGCAATCGCGCGGGCGACGGGGTCGAGAAGGCGCTCGAGCATGCCGATCGCGGCGGGCACTTGGTCCGGGGCAAGGTGCTCGATCAGCTTGTGGGCGTGTTGTTTGTCTGCCGCCATAACAAGCCTATTCTACACCGCGACGTTTGACTCCGACGCTTTTTGCCGTTGCCCCCCACCGATTCCAGCCTACGATAAGCCTATGGCGAAGGCGAAGAAGTTCGAACTCGAGAGTCCTGCTCCCATCCTCGACGAGGAAGGCGAGGAAACGCTCGACGCCATTGACGAAGGCATTCGGGACGTGAAAGCTGGCCGAACCGTCCCTGCCGAAGAAGTTCGCAAGCGATTACCCAACTGGATTACCGCTTCCTCTATACGCCAAGGGCGCTGCACGATCTCGCCGAAAACAAAGGCCGAATAGCCGGAGACTACGGTAAAGCCGTATTGTCTTTTTTGGAAGAGTTTTGGTGTTTGAGAACCACCATTCCCCGGAGTATCCTAAAGGTATGTCAGTGAATTGGCTTAAGGTCGCTCAAAAGATGGCCGAGGACGCGCGTGCGCAGTTGGCGATCAATCGCCAGCGTCTTCGGGAAATCATCGAGAAACGCGACCAGCAGCAAACCACACAACAACATCCTACGAATGCTCAGTGACCTGCGGAGAAGATATTCATTGCGACGGGCTTGCTCAGTCTGCGGACGTCGCTTTTGGCAGGATCGGTCCAGACAATCCGTTTCACTTCGGTTCCCGGTAGTTGTCGACCTCCTCTTGAGTGATGCCGAGCTCAGCTAAGAACTCCTCATGGGGAGTGCCTTTGTTATGCTTCGACCATTCGCGGGCTTCCGCGAGAGCTTTCTCATCTGCCGCCGTGAGTGGCTCGTCGTCGATGGGTGCGTTCGCAATTGCGCGGGCAACGGGATCAAGCAGGCTTTCAAGCATGCCGATGGCCGCCGGGACCTGACTTGGAGCCAATTGTTCGATTAGTTCGTGCGCGTGCTGTTTGTCTGCGGCCATAGGTAGTTCCCCCCAACATTTAGACGTTTGGGCCGGATAGTCCGCCACGCGCTTAGTGCGCAATGGCAACGTCTTCGAGCGTAACGCGCTTGAACGCGTTCGGATCGCCCAGCCGCTTCACTGCGTCGAGAACTTCGATGCCTGCCAAAAGCCCGTTGGCGTCGTAGTCGGCGGCAATGCCTTCGCCCAGATGCTTCGTGGTAACGGTGGTCTCTTTGAAGCGGATGTACAGCGCATCTACCTTCTGGTCGTAGGTGATCCTCATGACATGTCCCTCTAGAAATAGTATACGTAAACGGTCACAACTCCGATCTCATTCGGTTCCTCGACAAAGACTGGCCGAACCTGCTTAGTCGCGTAATGCCGGCCGTTCCATACAGCCTCGAAGAGGAAGTCCTTGCGGCATTCCATCCGCCCGTTTTCCGCGGGATGCCAGGGTGTAGTCCTAATCGTGTCAGCCACCTCACCTTCCGTGGCACCCCGAAACTGCATCTGCTGGCTTGCATGTCCCGAGAACGCGATAGGCTTGGAATTGTCCGATATTTGCTGACGCGAGGACCCAGCGATCTGATCCTGCGACCACTTCGCTTCCAACATGATATCCCCGGAGTGCGGTGCCGCCTTCCCAAATCGGGAATCGCCGCCCCACACCCAGCAATCCTGATTGACCCAAGCTCCCAGACGGGCTAACATCCGCTACGCGGACTATCCGTAGCGCACGGTCCGCTTGCAGATTGGCGACCTTCTCGCCTGTTAGCAGTACCGTGCCCGGCCCCTAGAATTTATCCGCCCAGGCTGGTTTGCCATGAAAGACTCCGCTTCTAAGAGGAAGTCGCGGGATTCCGCTTCTTCCTTGGCCACAGCGGCACGTCCTGGGTCTTTCCCCATCGTCGGCATTGGGGCCTCGGCCGGGGGCTTGGAGGCGTTCTCCGAACTGTTGCACAACCTGCCGGAAAAAACTGGCATGGCCTTCGTGCTGGTGCAGCACCTCGACCCCAAACATACCAGCGGGCTGCCAGAGATTCTGTCGCGGACCACCAGACTTCCGGTCACCGAGGCCACCAATGGCTGTGTGGTGCAGCCGGACCACGTCTATGTGATTCCACCGAACACCAACATGCTCATGCATGACGGGGCCCTGCATTTGGGTGCGCGGGTGCTGACCCGCGGACTACACATGCCCATCGACAATTTTTTCCGCTCCCTGGCGGAAAGAGTGGGCCAACGGGCCATCGGCGTCGTCTTGTCAGGCACGGCTTCCGACGGGACCGAAGGATGCCGCGCCATCAAGGCGGCCGGAGGAGTTACTTTTGCCCAGGATGAGGAAACGGCTAAATACGACGACATGCCGCGCAGTGCCATTGCAGCTGGCTCCATCGACTTCATCCTGACCCCGAAGGACATCGCCCGGGAGTTGGGCGGAATTAGCCAGCATCCATATGTGACCCGGATTCTGTCGAACGGAAAGGATGAATTCCGCGGGATGGTGGGCGCCGACCTGGACGTGCTTTTCGGCCTGCTGCGGGACTCGACCGGGGTGGACTTCACCAACTACAAGCACACCACCCTGCAGCGGCGCATCCGGCGGCGCATGGTCGTACACAAGATCGAAAAACTGAAGGACTACCTTCGTTTCATTGGGAAAAAACCGGAAGAGCTCGACGAACTTTACCGCGACCTGCTGATCCACGTCACCGGATTTTTCCGGGAGCCGGAAGCGTTCCTGGCGCTGCGCAAGCATGTGTATCCCAAATTGTTTGAGGGCCGCAAGCCGGATAATCCCATCCGGGTTTGGGTAGCCGGCTGCTCCACCGGCGAGGAAGCCTACTCGATTGCCATCACGTTGCTGGAATACCTTTGGGGCCACACCCGCAACATCTCGCAGGCGGCCATGGCCATCCAGATTTTCGCCACCGACATCAGCGACACGGCGCTGGACCGCGCCCGCGGCGGCCTGTATCCGGAAGCGGCGGTATCGGAGATTTCCGGGGATCGCCTGAAGAGATTCTTTGTACGCCAGGAGGGCGGATATCAGGTCAATAAGTCGGTCCGCGATATGTGCATCTTCGCCAAGCAGAATCTGGTGAAAGATCCGCCCTTCTCCAACCTGGACCTGGTGAGTTGCCGCAACCTGCTGATCTATCTTGGTCCGGTGCTGCAGAGAAGAGTCATCCCTACGTTGCACTACTCGCTCAAACCCAGCGGCTACCTGCTGCTAGGAGAGGCGGAAAGCTTGGGAGGATTCGCCGACCACTTCGCCCTGGTGGACAAGAAAGACAAGATCTATCAGAAAAGAAAGACAACGGCGCGTCTGACAACATATTTCGCGAGCACGGATTATTCGCCGCGCAGAATCGAAGACGCGAAGACGGGCAGGCAATTGCCAGCTCCCTTTACTGTGGACAACGAGGTGGAGCAACTGCTCATCAACCGCTTTGTTCCGGCCAGCATTGTGGTCAACGATCAAATGGAGATTGTGCAGTTCCAGGGCAAGACGGGACCTTATCTGGAGCCGGCCGCCGGCCATCCCACCTTCAACCTGACCAAGATGGCGCGCGAAGGCCTGTTGGTGGACCTGCGTGCGGCCTTGAGCGCGGTCAAGAAAACCAATGCGCCGGTGCGGAAAGAAGGTGTGGAGATTCAATCGGAGGGGAAGACGCGGCAGGTGGACTTGGAGGTGCTTCCCCTGCACGGGCAAGCCGCCCAAGAGCGCTATTGCGTGGTCGTGTTTCAGGACCAGATACGGCCCCCCGCCCGGTCCGCAGGCAAAGACAGAGACAAAGGCCAGAGCGGTAAAGCGAAGCAAGTGGACCATCCCACGTTGCGCGAGAACGACAACTTGAAGCGTGAGATAGCCCAACTGCGGGGGCAGTTGTCGGCCCTGATCGAAGACCATGAAACCACCCTGGAAGAATTCAAATCGGTCAACGAAGAGGTATTGTCGGCCAACGAAGAATTGCAGAGTACCAATGAAGAACTGGAGACCGCCAAGGAAGAGTTGCAATCCACCAACGAGGAGCTGACTACCCTGAACGAGGAGATGCAGAACCGCAATGTGGAGTTGAGCTCGGCCAATAACGATCTGCTCAACCTGCTGGGCCAAGTGGATGTGCCGGTCGTGCTGGTCAGCAACGATTTGCGGATTCGCCGCTTCAGTCCGCCGGCGCAAAAGATCCTGAACCTGCTGCCCAGCGATGTGGGCCGGCGCCTGGGCCAGATTCGGCCCAATCTGGACTTGCAGGACATGGAGCCGATGGTCCGGAAGGTCATCGACCTCGACACTTCGCAGCAACGCGATGTCTGTACCAAGGAAGGCGTGTGGCATGTGCTGCACGTGCGGCCCTACGAAACCTGGGACCACAAGATTGAAGGCGCGGTGATCAGCCTGCAAAACGTTGACGCCCTGAAACGATTGTTGGACCAGACCCGCGAGTACGCGGACAGTCTGATCGAAAGCGCCAGAGAACCGACGCTGGTTTTAGACGCCAATTTGCAGGTTACCCTCGCCAATCCGGCCTTCTACAAGGCTTTCAGCACCTATCGCGAGGAAACCGAAAACCGTCTCATCTACGATCTGGGCAACAAGCAGTGGAACATTCCCCGGTTGCGGCATCTGCTGGAGGAAATTGTCCCGCGAAATTCCCGCGTGGACGATTTCGAAATGAGCCACGACTTTCCCCGCCTCGGGCCTCGAGACATGCTGCTCAACGCCCGCCGGGTTGAACTGCAGAAGGGCCACCCGTTCATCCTGCTGGCCATCGAGGACGTAACCGCGAGGGAAAAAAACGGCGCCGCCTGAGCGCTATGTGGGGACGGTCGCTTCGGCTGTCCTCGCTTCTGTTTCCTACTTCCCTTCCAGCGTGATATCCCCCACGGAAACGTGCGCGCGCAGTTCGTACTTGCCGTCGCCGTGATACTTCAAGGTCTTGCCCAGCCAGCCGCTAGTCTCGCCGTAGCCGTCGCCGTTGACATCGCCAATGCTGGTGCTAGCACGCACCAGGCTGTACCTGGAGTGCTCGGCGGCGACCCGAATATCGCCCACGCCCAGGTCCAAGTCCTTGTCGCCCTCGACCCCTTCGACGGTCAGATCGCCGACTTTTTCATGAACGTCAAGGTTGGTATTCTGCGGGACCTCAAGTTCGACATCAAATTCTGTGTTGCTGTCAGAGGGAGCGTGAAATTCGAGATTGGCGTCGTTGCCGCGAACCTGAAACTCCACGCTCGCATCCTTCACGTTCCTCTCGCGGCTCGACTTCACCGTGTAGTGCAGGCGAATCTTGTTCGAATCCCCGTGCCTGACGCGGAGGTCGCCCACCTTCAGACGGACATGCAGCATTCCCCCCGCGACAAAATCGCGAGCGTCGGTGTGGGTATCTTCATATTTCCAGTCCGACGCGGAGCAGAACGGAACGAGCAAGAGACAAGTCAGTACTGTCTTGTGAAGCGGCGTAAGACGGGCGAGAGACCTACCGGACACGAAGCACCTCCGAGGCGACCAACGTCTAAACATGATACGAGAGGGATAAAGGCGTGGTTCCAAGAATCTTTTCGCGGGCGGGTAACCGTGTGGGGTGGGCGGCTCACGCGCTCAGGACCTTCCGCTTTATCTCTTGAAATCGGCTATGCCATTCCACACCAATTGGACGGCGATGGCGAGAATGAGAAAGCCAAAAATCTTATTAATCGCACCCACCGCGCCCGGACCCAGCCGCCGCACCAACGGCCCTCCCAGGCGGAAAAGAAGATAGACCGAGAGCGCAACCGCGGCAATGCCAATCACCATTCCGAGATAGGCCAGCGGATACTCCACGTGCGCGGCCAGCGCCATCACGACGCCGATTGCGCCCGGTCCCGAGAGCAGAGGCATGGCCAGCGGCGTCAACGAGATATCTTCCTTCGTGCTGGCTTCGTGGCTCTCGGCCGGAGAGATGCGCGCAGTCGAGGTCACCATGCCCCACGCGGTATTGGCCACGATCAGGCCTCCCGCGATCTTGAGCACGGGCAGCGAAATGCCGAAGAAAAAAAGTACGAAGCGCCCGAAGAACAAGAAGAAGACCAGGATGCCGAAAACATAGAACGCGGTTTTAAGTGCAGTGTAGCGGCGGTCGGCGGCGGTCCAGTCGGTAGTCAGGCTGAAAAAAATGGGAATGCCGCCGAACGGATCGACAATAGGAAACAGCGCCAGAAACGTAGCCACAGCCGAGGCCGGCAGAGTGCGCAGAAAATGTCCCAGGGCGTGAGCGTAAGTCATGGGCTTAGGTGGATTTGAACGGGTTGACGACCTCCACGCCTAGATGCCGGAAATCTTTCTCGTTCCGCGTTGCAACAGTCAGCCCATGCACGCGGGCGGTCGCCGCGATCATGGCGTCGTCGAAGAGCTGTTCCGGCTTACCCACCATCATCCGTGCCGTTTCGCGGAAGCAACGCCCATCCATGGGCACTATGGTCGAAGAGGCTTCCAAGTCTTCGACCCAGGCCTCAATGGCACGAGCTTTGTGCGCGTCCTGTCTGCGCGTCCGCTCAATGCCCTCCTGAAGTTCGCCGAGCGTAACCGCCGAAAAGCAGACCTGCTCATCCCGCAGGCCGCCAAACCAGGAAACCACGGCTCCGTGGGGTTTCGGTTTATGAAGTTCCGAAATTACGTTTGTGTCGAGTAAGTACCGGATCACTCGAACTCCACGGGTGGCCGCCGCTTCCGCTTGCGGCGTTCGGAGACTAACCCTTCAAAGCGCGGGCCGGACAGCAGCAGCTCTTTAATGCCCGGTCGGGAGGAATCCTGCATCCGCCGCCACTCGTCGATGGGCACCAGCACGGCCGCCTCGACCCCGCGGCGCGTCACCACCTGCGGACCGTTCTTCAGCGCCGCATCCAGGAACTCGCTAAACCGGGCCTTCGCGTCTTGCAATTGCCACGAACTCATCAGCGCGCTCTTTCAGCCCAATCATATAACTAGTCAGATGACTAGTCAACAAACCTTGCAGAAGAGCTGCGGAGGTCTGAGGTCCGAGGTCCAAGGTCCGGTTTCCTACCGACTTCCCTCCAGCGTTTTCGCCGCGCGTCCCAGAGCGGCCGCGAGGCTCGCCAGTTGCTGCCGGGCTCGCTCCGCATCGCCTTTGTCGAGCGCTTCATTCACTCCCGGAATCACCACCGCGGCATATCCCGTGTATTCGCCGGGGGCGTAGATGGCATGGCGAAACCACGGACGGTGCGGCAGTCCTTCCGGCACCAGAAGAGCGCGCTCGGTGCCACGCAGCGCCTGGTTCAGTTGAGCTAATTTCGCAGGATCGCGGGGCGGAGTCTTCTGTTTCGCAAGAATCTTCGTTGCCGCTTCCTGAAAATGTTTCGCCGCCGCCGACACCGCACCGAAATCGAACGCGCGATCGCCAAACTTGCTCTCGGCTCTCTTCTTGGCGGCATCTAAGTACGCGGCAATCTCTTTCCCGTATTCTTCATAGTTGTATGGCAGAACATCCGCGTCGGCCATGCGAATGGCTTGCAATCCGAAGACTCGCGCCATTTCCTGCTCGTAGGTAAACTCGGGATCGCCGAACTTCTTGAACCAGGCGAAATTATCGAACACGGAGTGATACACGCCGTAAGGCCCCGTGGACCCAATATCGTCGGAAGGCACTCCCGCATGTTGCAGGAATGCGGTGTAGTCGGAGCCGCTGCCCAGGTCGCCCACGGGCACGTCGGCAGTCACCTGTGCGGCCGGCGGTTTGTAGTCTTCCTGGCCGATACCCTCTCTCGCACGGCTCGACTTCTGCCACGCTTCATACACGGTGCCGCCCTTCGGACTGGGCACAGCCTTTGCGATATCGCGCAGAAACTGCTTCAGGCTGGGCACGGCCGACGCTCCGAACTTCGGCCCCGAGACAGCCACATCCATATTGAAATAAGCCGGAGAGTTGGCGAGATCCGGTTCATGCTGTTCCACCCACTCGGTAGAACCGATCAGGCCTTCTTCCTCGCCGTCCCAACTGCAGAAAACCAGGGTCCGCTTCGGTTTCCAGCCGGATTTCAACAGCTCGCCCACGCCATGTATGGCTTCCAGCATAGCTGCAGTGCCGCTGTTCGGGTCCACCGCCCCATAAACCCAGGCATCGCGATGATTGCCCGAAACCACCCACTCATCCGGCAGGTCCGAGCCGCGCACGCGGCCCACCACATCCCACAGCGTGCGGAACTGGTAATCCTGTTTGAGGTGCATCTTCACCTTCACCGGCCCCGGACCGACGTGATAAGTGAACGGCAGCGAACCTTGCCACTCTCGCGGAGAATCCGGCCCGGCCAGATGTTCGAGGATCGGCCGGGCATCGTGATAGGAAAGCGGCGTCACCGGAATCTTCGGCATCTGCGCCGACTGCTCTGGAGAAATGCGCTTGCTTTCCGGCAACGAGGGCAGCGACGCGACGCCAGGCGTCGTCGGATCGCCAGGAAACTCGAACATGTAGCCTACCGACCCGCGCTGCACGCCGGTATCGGGCCGCCACGGACCCTCAGGATATTTATCGCCGCGACGCCAGCCATCGTCGTACGGATCCGAATAGATGATCACCCCTGCTGCGCCATGTTCCTGGGCAATGAATTCCTTCACCCCGCGGAAATTCTGGCCATAGCGTACCAACACAATCTTTCCGCGCACATCGACCTTTAACTTTTCCAGTTCCTCGAAATCTTCCGGCGTGCCGTAGTTCGCGTAAATCACTTCCGCCTCGGCATCGCCCGATGGCGACATGCCGTTGAATGGCATTACCACCCGCGGATCGCTGTCATAGGGATCGCCGTCTACGTGCTCGCGCGTGGGACCATGCATCTCGACTCCGGCGGGCGCAGTAACGTCCACGCTAATCTCCGCGGGGTAGTTGAGCCACACCTTGTATTCGACGACCTCAGTATCGAGGCCGGCCTCGCGAAACTTCTGCGCCACATAGTCGGCAGTGGCTTTGTCTTCCGGAGTGCCCGCCATGTGCGGAGCTTGGGTCAGCGTGCGCAGGTGCTCTTCGGCCAGTTTGGGATCGGGCACAGCAAGGAAACGGGATTCGACGGAGTTTTCTGCGGCGGCATCACGAAAACCGAAAATGGGTTGGCGCGAGCCGGAAGGCCCGGGACTGCGGCCAGAGCCTGCGATGGGAAAGCTGGAAGAAAGGATAGCCAGTGTGAGCAGTGACGGGAAGAGTTGTTTCATGGGGCTCTCAGAAGTAAATAAAGTAGCACAGGCTGGGGGAGTGACTTTTCGGGAAATGCACCAAGTTCACCAACTGGTGCTATACTTACCCCATGAAACGAGCCACGATGACTCTTCCAGACGATTTAGCCGAGGCCGTTGACAGCTATCGGCAGTCCCAGGAAGCGCCGCCATCTCTTACAACCGTAGTGCAAACGGCGTTGCGCGAATACCTGGGACAAAGAGGTTTTCTGGCAAGCCGCCGCCCCTTCAGAATCGCCCCGCTGGGCAGGAGCGGCCGCAGCGACATAAGTCGCGAACACGATGCATACCTTGCGGGCACGAAGAAGTGATACGCGCCGTGTTGGCGGATACAGGTCCGTTGTATGCCGCCGCAGACGAAGACGATGCCGACCATGAAAGGACCCTCCGGCAGACGGATGAATTGGATCGCGACGGCCGGGCCGTACTAATTCCCTATCCGATCCTGCTGGAGGCTTACAGCTTAGTCTTGAAGCGTTTCGGCTCCCAAGCGGCCTTGCGCTGGTTGAGCAACGCAGTCGAAGCTTCCCTGATAAATCCCACCCCGGAGGATTATTCGATGGCTTGCGCCATTTTGCGCGCGTTTTCCGATCAGGACATCAGCTTGGCTGACGCGACCGTCGCGACATTGGCTACGCGCCTGAAAGTTGAGGTTTGGACGTACGACCATCACTTTGATGTGATGCGCGTGCCGGTTTGGCGGTGAACGCGTCCGACGGTGGAGGCGGTCATGGTTAGGTACACGGTTAGACACATAGATGTGCAGCGTTGCGCAAATTGCCAGACCGAAAGATTTCCGTTAAGGGCAAGGCACCTATGCGGCCGATGCTATTACGCTCTGCGGAAGCTGGAGCAGGCCGACCAGGCCGTGCCCCAAGACGTCGTCAAAGTCTACAAGGAAGAGTGTCAGCGTCGACTGGATAACCTCAAGGCAATGGAGCAAAAACGTAAGCCTCCGATTTCTGGTCTCGACGTAGAGAGTCAACTAGCATGGCTCGCGAAAAGGGCCGGCGTGCGGAGGAACATCTTCGACGGAATGGCCAGTTCCATTGCATGGCACTTCACGGAGGAAAACCTCGTAGTGCTGTACGGGCTCTTGAGCGAGATCGAAGAGAATATCCAATGGGCTGGCGTCGATTGGGGCCGTATTTATCCCGTGCGACGAGAGAAACGAGCTTAGGCAAGCTTACCGCACCTGCCCCGTCCCCAAAATCTCGTACTTCGAAGAAGTAAGTTCAGCCAGCGCAAACGGCCCGCGGCAGTGCAGTTTCTGCGTGCTGATGCCCATCTCGGCGCCGAAACCAAACTCGCCGCCATCGGTAAAACGAGTCGAAGCGTTCCAATATACCGCGGCCGAATCCACGCCGCGAAGAAACTTGCGAGCGTTGGCCTCGTCGCGCGTCACGATCGCTTCGGAATTCTTGGTCGAATAGCGGTTGATGTGGGCGATCGCTTCGTCGACGTTCGCCACCACGCGAATCGCCATGCACAGCCGCAAATACTCTTCGTGCCAGTCTTGTTCGACGGCAGGCACAACGTTCAATCCAACGGCGAGGCTGCGCGATTTTCCGTCGCCACGCACTTCAACGCCGGCATCGATTAGCTTCTTCACGATTCGCGGAACGTATTTTCCCGCCACGCGTTCATGCACCAATACTTTTTCCGCCGAGTTACACACCGACGGCCTCTGCGTTTTAGCGTTGATCACAATGCGGTCAGCCATTTCGAAATCGGCGGATTCATCAACGAACACGTGGCAGTTCCCTGCCCCAGTTTCGATCACCGGCACAGTGGAGTTCTCAGTAACAAATGAGATCAGTCCAGCGCCGCCACGCGGAATAATCACATCCACCAATCCGCGCGCCTTGATGAGCTCTTGCACCGACTGCCGCGTGCTCGAATCGAGCAGCTCGATTGCCCCCTCGGGCACTCCCGGCACAGCAGCGAGAATTTCCACCAACCGCTGATTGCTGTGCGCAGCCTCTTTGCCGCCGCGAAGCGCGATGGCGTTCCCGGCTTTCAAGGCCATCACGGCCGTGTCGACCGTCACGTTGGGCCGTGACTCGTAGATGATTCCCACCACTCCCAGCGGCACGCGTACCTTGCAAATCCGCAGTCCATTCGGCCGTGTCCATTCCGCAAGAGTTTCGCCAATCGGATCGGGCAGCGCCGCCACATCCCTTACTCCGCGCGCCATTTCCTGGATGCGCGCCGGAGTCAACAGCAAGCGGTCGCGCATCGCGCCTTCCAGTCCCGAACTTTGCAAATCTTCAGCATTCGCCGTCAGAATGCTCTTCGTGTTCGCTTCGATCGCATCCGCGATTGCCAGCAGCAGCGAATTTTTCTTTTCCGTAGAAAGCAGCGCCAGTGTTGCCGCCGCTTCATGCGCGCGCAAAAGTTTCTCTTGCGTCGAGGCCGTGTTGGTCACCGTGGTTGCCACTATCGCCCCTCCTTCTTCGGAGGAAAATACGTCCCTGTTTTGCGCTCCATGCCCAGCGTGATCCCCTTCGGCCGCCGACCGTTCACGATGGCCACGTGTACACCCGCTTCGCTCGCCAGTTTCGCGGCTCGCAGTTTCGAGATCATGCCGCCGCGTCCCAGCGTACTCTTGCCGTTGCACTGCGCCTCCAGCACCGGAGTCAGCTTGCGCACCACGCGCACCAGGCGCGGCTTCTTGCCGCCGTTCGGCATGTAGAATCCGTCCACGTCAGTCAGCAGCAACAACCAGTCTGCCTTCACGGCCGTAGCCAGCAGCGCGCTCAGTTCGTCGTTATCGCCGAAAGCGCCCACCAGTTCGCGCACGCTGACGCTGTCATTTTCGTTCACGATCGGCACCACGCCCAGCGACAACAACTCCGCCAGCGCATTCTGCAGATTGCGGTAGCGTACCGGCGAAGTGAAATCGTCACTCGATAGCAGCAGTTGCGCGACCACCTTCTTGCCGAAGAACAACCGCTCGTAGGTGTGCATCAGCTTGCTTTGCCCGACTGCGGCGCAGGCCTGCATGCGGGGCACATCATTGGGGGGCTTGGGCAACGCCAATCCTGACATGCCGGCCGCAATCGCGCCCGAGGTAACGATGAGATATTCGTTTCGGCTCAGGTCGAACTGATCGACCATGGCGCGCAGCATGTTGGCGTCAATCTGTCCGCCCGGAGCGATAAGACTGGTGCCGACTTTGATGACGACTCGCATGATTCAGATGTCAAACGATTCGAATGTTCAATCGCTTCAACGGTTCAAACGGCTCAATTGGAATGGTATCGCACTCGTTGCCGGACGCTGACGTTACTTCCGGTTCTTCCGAAATCGCTCGGGCTGGAGGCTCGGTACGTCCGGCGGCAGGGACAACATCTCTATCCTGCCGTTAGAATGGGTTTCTGGCAAGCTGAAAAAATCTTGCCGCTTTTTTCTTATGCCAGCCTCCAATGCCACAACCCGCTTCTCCGATCGCGTAGAAAATTATGTTCGTTACCGCCCCGGATACCCGCCCGAAGCATTGCAAGCGCTGCAGGCCGAGTGCGGACTGACTCCCGCGCACATCGTCGCCGACATCGCCAGCGGTACGGGCATCTGGACGCGCACGTTGCTGGAGAATGGCAACCCGGTTTTCGGCGTAGAACCCAACCCCGAGATGCGTGAGGCGGGCGAACGTCTTCTGGCAAGCTTCCCGAACTTTACCAGCGTCGCAGGAACAGCCGAAGCAACCACGCTGGCCAGCGAGAGCGTTGACTTCGCCACCGCGGCGCAAGCCGCGCACTGGTTTGACCGCGAGCACGCGAGCCGGGAATTCATTCGCATCCTCAAGCCCGGCGGATGGCTGGCTCTGGTGTGGAACGAGCGCGTCACGGATTCGACGCCATTTCTCCGCGACTATGAAAATTTGCTGCTCACCTACGGCACCGACTACCAGGACATTCGCCACGAACGCACCACCGCGGAAGTCAACCAGTTCTTCGATCCCGCTCCGTTCCACGAACGAGTTTTTGATCTGCGTCAGGAATTCGATTACGCCGGGATTGAGGGACGTCTGCTCTCATCGTCGTACGCGCCGGGACCGGAGTACGCCCAACATGCGCCCATGCTGCGCGAACTGCGGCGCATCTTCGACGCGCACGCCGTGGACGGCCGAGCTGCCTTCGATTACAAGACGCGGCTCTATTTCGGCCGGCTGAGCGAGTAGTGTCGCCATGACACGCATTGACATTCTCTTTGAGACGGATCGCTTCAACGTATCGAATGTCATGGAACACTTCATCAATCCGGGTTGTTTCGGGGAAGACGTAGCCGAATGGCTGCGGCAAAGACTAACCGAAAAGGGCACAACCGCGAGTACACCGGGGCAGGAAGACTGGGGATGGTATCTGTTTGCACAACGAGATTCTCAGCACTATTTCCTAGGGATCAGCGGATACCGCAGGGAAAGCGCAACCGGTAAGAATGACGGGGATTGGCGCGTCATGGTCGAGAAGAAGCGCTCCATTTGGGAGAAGGTTCGAGGCACAAACAAAATAACCGATGACGACTCCATGCTAGCGATTATCGAGGAAATTCTTCGCGAACAAGCCGATATCGGTGATGTACGGCGCGAGATCGCCGCGCGATAGCAGCTACGGAGACCAATGTCCGACGAAAAATCCTTCCACATGACGCCCGACGAATTCCGCCGCCACGGCCATGCCGTGGTCGACTGGATCGCCGACTATCACTCCCGCATCGAGTCGTTCCCGGTGCTCTCGCAGGCAAAGCCGGGACAGATTCGCGCATCGCTTCCGGCAAACCCACCGGCCCAGGGCGAGCCCTTCGATGCCCTGCTGAAAGATGTAGAGAAGGTGATTCTTCCCGGTGTGACTCATTGGCAGTCGCCGAATTTCTTCGCCTATTTCCCGTGCAACGCTTCCGGCCCCGGCATTCTCGGCGATCTTCTTTCTTCCGGCCTCGGCGTGCAGGGAATGCTCTGGTCCACCAGCCCGGCCTGCACGGAACTCGAAACCCACGTGCTCGACTGGCTCGTGCCCATGCTCGGACTGCCCGAGAAATTTCTGTCGTCGAGCACCGGCGGCGGCGTGATTCAAGATACAGCCTCGAGCGCCGCGCTCTGCGCTCTGCTGGCAGCCCGTGAGCGCGCCACCAACTACACCAGCAACAAGAAGGGATACGAAGGACGCATTGTAGCTTACGCGTCCACGCAGACTCACTCGTCGCTAGAAAAATCCGCGATGATCGCCGGCCTCGGCGTCGAGAATCTGCGCCTGATCGAGGTCGACGAAAACTTCGCGATGCGCCCAGACGCGCTCGCCCGCCAGATCGAAACCGACAAACGCGCCGGTCTAGTTCCCTGTTTCGTCTGCGCCACGGTGGGCACAACCTCTTCCAACGCAATGGATCCTATCGTGGAAGTCGCCGAGGTCTGCCGCCAGCACAATCTCTGGCTGCACGTGGACGCAGCCATGTCGGGCACCGCGGCTCTCTGCCCCGAATTTCGCCATCTGCAGAACGGAGTCGAGTTTGCCGACAGCTACAATTTCAATCCGCACAAGTGGATGTTCACCAACTTCGACTGCAACTGCTTTTGGGTCGCCGACCGCAAAGCGCTGATTCAAACCCTCAGCATCCTGCCCGAATACCTGCGCAACCAGGCCACTGAATCCGGAGCGGTAATCGACTACCGCGACTGGCACATTCAACTCGGCCGCCGTTTCCGCTCGCTCAAGTTGTGGTTTGTGATTCGCCACTACGGCGTGGAGGGCCTGCAATATCACGTCCGCCGCCACGTGCAACTGGCCCAGCAGTTTGCCGACTGGGTGCGCAAAGATGAGCGCTTTGAACTCGCCGCCCCCGTGCCGCTCAATCTAGTCTGCTTCCGCCACAAAGGCGGAGATGCGATTAATCAAACCGTCATGGACCGCCTCAACCGCAGCGGCGATCTCTTCCTCACGCATACGAAGCTGAACGGAAAGCTCACGCTGCGGCTTTGCGTCGGCCAGACCAACACGCAGGCGCGGCACGTCGAGCAGGCGTGGAGGCGAATCAAGGAAGAAGCAGGCAAAGTGGAAGCCACTTCATAAATACCAGTGATGTTATCTTTGTGCTGATTCGTCGAACCTGATTCGCCTGACTGGCCGAAACTTATCATGGACGTTCTCAAAAATCTTTTCGAGCAGCACTTTCACTCGCCGGTGGAGCGCGTGCAGCCTCTGCAAGGACAGCTTGGCGGTTCGGGGCGCAACATCATCCGGCTAGCCAGCGGAAAGATCAGCGTCATTGGCATCCTCTACGGCGTCCGCGAGGAGAACGTCGCGTTTCTCGAATTCTCGCGCCATTTTCGCCGGTGCGGTTTACCTGTGCCGGAGATCTACGCGGAAGCCTTGGATCATGGCGCTTATCTTGAAGAGGATTTGGGCGACACCACGTTGTTTGAATTTCTTTCGAAGAATCGCGCGGGGGAGGAACTGCTGCCAGATGTGGTTGAGGCATACCGCAAAGTCGCGGCCACGTTGCCGCGTTTTCAGATCGAGGCTGGACGCGACTTGAATTACAAGGTTTGCTATCCGCGCGCGAGTTTCGATCGCCAGTCCATCAATTGGGATCTGAACTATTTCAAATATTACTTTCTCCGTCTCGCTGGCATTCCGTTCAACGAACAAGCGCTGGAGGATGATTTCGAGCGCCTGACGACGTTCCTGTTGAGCGCACCTCAAGATCACTTTCTCTATCGCGATTTCCAGTCCCGCAACATCATGCTGCGCGACGGCCGGCCGTTTTTTCTGGATTATCAAGGTGGCCGCAAAGGCGCGCTGCAATATGACATCGCTTCGCTTTTGTACGACGCCAAGGCTGATCTGCCGCCGGAACTGCGCCAGCAATTGCTCGATCACTATCTCGACCAGCTTGCCGGTTTCATCCCGCTTGAGCGTGAAGCGTTCATGCGGCATTACTACGCTTACGTTTATGTCCGCATCATGCAGGCGCTGGGCGCTTACGGCTTTCGCGGATTCTACGAGCGCAAAGCGCATTTCTTGCAGAGCGTGCCTTACGCGCTGAAAAACCTGCGCTGGCTGCTTCACCACGTTGAGTTGCCGATCGCATTGCCGACGCTGATGAAGGCGTTCCACAGCATGTTGGCCTCGGAGAAATTGCAGGGCCTCGCTTCTGAGGCGGAGAATCTGGTGGTGCGGATTGTCAGTTTTTCCTTTCATCGCGGCCTGCCGAAAGACGAAACAGGAAACGGCGGCGGATTCATTTTCGACGGCCGCAGCCTGCCGAATCCCGGACGCGAAGAGCGTTTCAAAACTCTGACCGGCAAAGACGCGCCCGTAATCGATTATCTCAATCAGCAGGAGAGCGTGCATCAGTTTCTGGCCAGCGTCATGTCGCTGGTGGATGCCAGCGTGAGCAGTTATCAGAAACGCGGCTTCAAGAATTTGATGGTCTCGTTTGGCTGCACCGGCGGCCAACATCGCTCGGTTTCTCTGGCCGAGCAATTGGCGAAGCATCTGCGCGGACGGAACGGCGTGGAGGTTGTGGTGCGCCATCGCGAGTTGGAGAGAATGGCGGCGGAGAAACCTGAGGCCACGAAGGCCGCATCAGAGCAGATTGAGTCAAAAAGGGCCGGCCGATGAAGGCGATGATCCTGGCCGCGGGCCTGGGCACGCGCTTGCGGCCGCTGACCGACGATCGTCCCAAGGCGCTGGTAGAGGTTGCGGGCCGAACCCTGCTCGAGATCACGCTCACGCGGTTGCGCAGCTTTGGAGTTTGCGACGTGATCGTCAACGTGCATCATTTTGCCGACATGGTTGTCGATTATCTCAGAGCTAATGACAACTTCGGCATGAGAATCGAAATCTCTCGCGAGGAAATCTTGCTCGATACCGGCGGCGGATTGAAAAACGCGGCCTGGTTTTTTCTGGAAGATGCCGACGGTCGTCTTTGCGGAAAAGATGAGCCGTTCATTCTGCACAACGTCGATGTCGTCAGCACGATTGATCTCCACCGCATGGCGCAGTTTCATACGGAGAATCGGGCGCTGGCCACGTTGGCGGTGCAAGAGCGGGAGACTTCGCGGTATCTTCTCTTCGACGAGCAGCATCAGCTTTGCGGCCGGCGAGTTGGACGCGATGGGAAACCTGAACTCGTTCGACCCTCACCGCAAATGCGCGCGCTGGCTTTTTCCGGCATCCACGTGATTTCTCCGCGGCTGCTTGCGATGATGACCGAGCCGGGTGCTTTCTCGATCATCAACTCTTACCTGCGTCTCGCAAGCCAGGGAGAGAAAATCCTTGCCTTCCGCGCGGATGAATATTATTGGCGCGATCTGGGCCGACCGGAGAACGTCGCGCAAGCCGCTCAGGACTTCAAGGAAAAAACCCTTCTGTAGTCGTGCCGGTCTTGCTTCCAGCGGATTCGGTGATCCGGATGCAAATTTTTTCTGAATCCCAGACATTTCACAACCAACGCACTCATCGGCCACTACCTGGAGGGTGCATCCCATCATCATGGCTCGACCGTCATACTTCGTTTTGCCAGGAATCTGGAGTCGGGCGGAAGCGTGTCCGGCAAGCTCCCGCGAGATCCCTCACCCGGCTGAATTACTCCGGGTTTCGGGATGACGCCTCTGAAAGAGATCGAGACATCGGCGCCGTGCCACAACGCGAGGGAGTCTGGCTGGAGTTTTTCCGCTTCCTGCTGGGTTATAATCTGGCACCGATGAACTTGACTGCGGGCGCGAAACTTGGTCCTTATGAGATTGTTTCGTTATTAGGCGCGGGCGGCATGGGCGAGGTCTATCGCGCCCGCGATTCGCGTCTGAAGCGCGAGGTGGCGATCAAGGTCTTGCCGCAAGCGCTTTCTCTTGACGCCGACCGGCTGCACCGCTTTGAGCAAGAGGCGCTCGCCACTGCTGCACTGAACCATCCCAATATTCTGGCGGTGTTCGACATTGGCACGAGCGAGGGCTCGCCTTACGTGGTGTCGGAACTGCTTGAGGGAGAGCCATTGCGGGAGCGCTTGCGCAGCGGATCGATCGCGGTACGCAAGGCTTTGGACTATGCCTTGCAAATCGCGCATGGACTGGCCGCAGCCCACGAAAAAGGGATCGTGCATCGCGACCTGAAGCCGGAAAACCTATTCCTCACAAAAGATGGGCGGGTCAAGATCCTGGACTTCGGGCTGGCTAAACTGACGCAGGTCGACCCCGGCGTCCACACTTCGTTGCCCACCATGACTCACGCCACGGAGGTGGGCACCGTGCTGGGGACAGCGGGATACATGTCGCCGGAGCAGGTGCGGGGCGTGGCCGTGGATGCACGGTCCGACATATTCAGCTTTGGGACAATTCTCTACGAGATGATCTCGGGCAAACGGGCATTCCACGGAGAAACTACCGCGGATACGATGAGCGCAATCCTGAAAGAGGACCCTCCGGAGTTGAACGAAACCAATCGCAATGTTTCTCCGGCGCTGGAGCGCATTGTGCAGCACTGCCTGGAGAAAAATCCCGAGTCTCGCTTCCATTCCGCCAGCGATATTGCGTTTGATCTGGAGCATCTCACGGGCGTTTCGAGCACCTCGGCGAGGGTGCCGGCGATTGCGGATGTACGGCCGCGTGGCAGGCTGTTGGTTTGGCTCGCCAGCGGTCTGGGGCTCGCGCTGGTGATGCTTGCTGCCGGTTGGTGGGTCGGAAGAGCCGGTGGCCGTGCGCCTTTGGCCGAGTACAAGCAGATTACGTTTCGTACGGGTTCCATCGGAAATGCGCGGTTTACGCCCGACGGCAGCATCGTTTACAGCGCTACATGGGATGGAGGCCAGGACCAGTTGTATCAGGCGCGCACGGATGATCCAGGGGCGCGCGAATTAGGGTTGAAGGATGCAGAACTGCTTTCGATTTCCAAGAGCGGCGAACTGGCAGTGCGGCTGAAGACAGCTTTTTTCGGTGGCTATGCGCGAATCGGAACGCTGGCGCGGGTTCCGCTGAGTGGGGGAACGCCGCGAGAAGTTCTGGACAATGTACAAGACGTGGACTGGGCCGCGGACGGCGAAAGGATGGCGGTGGTTCGTTACGCTCCGGAAAACAACCACTGGCGTTTGGAATACCCCATTGGGAAGGTGCTGTTCGAGAGCATCAACTGGATCAGCCACCCGAAGATTTCGCCGGACGGAAAGTGGGTTGCGTTTGCCGATCATGAGAATCCAGGAGGCGACGACGAGGGTTCGGTGGCGGTGATTGCCGCCGATGGCAAGGACAACAACAAAGACAAGAAGCTTTCTTCGGGTTGGGTCTCGCTGGAAGGGATTCTCTGGTCGCCTGCGGGCGATGAGATCTGGTTCACATCAACCAGCAGCGGCAGCGCGACGAACCCCCACGCCGTAACACTCTCGGGCAAGCTGCGGACCGTCACGAATGTGCCGGGAGGGGTGTGGCTGGAAGACCTGAGAAATGGAACGGCGTTGATGGTGACACATCGGGAACGGATTGGGATCCGGGGAGTGGAGCCGGGGGGAAAAGAGGAGCGTGAACTGGGGTGGTTCGGGTGGTCGATCATGCGCGACATCAGCCGGGATGGCCGGAAGATACTGTTCGAGGAGGAAGGCGATGGTGGGGGACCGAATTACACCGTGTTTCTGCGCGATACGGATGGGTCGCCTCCGGCGCGCATTGGCGAGGGAAATGCCGAGGCTATTTCGCCCGATGAAAAATGGGTGATCACGAAACCGGCCAAGGGCGGATCGCTGAGCCTGGTGCCGACGGGAGCCGGGGAGGCCAGGCAGCTAACCCACGACGACATAAGCTACGGTGCGGTTCGCTGGATGCCGGACGGCAAGCGATTGCTGGCTCTGGGCATTGAGGCGGGACACGGCGCGCGTGACTACCTGATTGATTTGAGCTCTGGCGATTCTAAGCCCGTCACTCCGGAGGGCATCGCGGGTGTGCACCTCTCTCCGGATGGCAGGAGCACGGCGGTGTTGGGACCCGATGGAAAATGGGGAATCTGGCCACTGGAGGGAGGCGGCGTTCGTACGATCCCGGGGCTTGACTCGAACTACTACGTGAGTGGCTGGTCGCCAGACGGGGAATCAGTATACGCGACACTCAACCGAATCAGCGAGAAGACTGCGAAGGTTTATCGGGTGAATGCAGTTACCGGGAAAATGGAGTTATGGAGAACCTTCGGGGCCGAAGCGGGCGCGGGAGTTTCGGGTGTTGGCGCGCCTGCTTTTTCGAGCGATGGAACTGCCTACGCATACGTCTACGTGCGGACGTTGTCGGAGGCGTATGTGGTGAGTGGGTTGAAGTAGTGGGAGAGCGGATTCCTCAGTCGGCAGGCATGGGCGCGGGGCCGACGACAGGGCGGCGCGCTCTCGCGGGGATGGGTGATTCCTCCGGGGATTCCAGCCACTTGCGGACTTCGGGCAGAGCCTGACGCATGGCGACTTCGCCGGCGCGAATCAGGTGGTCGGCGCGTTTGAAGTCGTCGTAGGCGAAACCGGCGACGTCGGGCTCGACGACCAGGTCGGCCGCGGTCCGCCACTGCGAGGACATCTGATCCTGGGCGATGGCGAAGGCTTGGCCAATCACATCAAAAAGATGGCGCGGCGCGCCATTCTTGTTCCACGTACCTTTCAGGTGCACCGCCAGCACGCGCTCAGCGCCCATTTCGCGCGCGGGGCGCGAGGGCACGGGGTGCGAGAGCATGCCATCGACCAGGTAACGTCCGCGAATCTCGACCGGGAGAAACATTCCGGGATAGGCGCAACTGGCGCGCACTGGATCGATGATCGAACCGGAGTGAAAAACTACGCCTTCGCCGGTGTTGAAGTCGGTGGCGGAGACGCCGAGAGGAATGCGCAACTCTTCGAATGTCTTCACCTTCAGAGTGCGAGTGAGGAACTTCACCATGCGATCGTTGTTGGCGAAACCGAAGCGCGAGAGCGTCCAGCGGGCGAAGGTGGCGAAACGCACGTTGTGCGCGACCTCTTCCAGTTCGGCGGCGGAAAGTCCGCTGCAATAAGATGCGCCGATGAGCGCGCCGACACTGGTGCCGGTGACGACACGAACCGGGATGCCTTCTTCTTCGAGGACTTTGAGAATGCCGATGTGGGCGATGCCGCGGGCAAAGCCGCCACCGAGCGCCACGCCGATTGCAGGAATTCGCTGGTCAGAGGGGATACCATTCTTGCGGGAGATCTCCCGCCCGAAGGCTTGTACGGATCGGATGATGTTCCCCAGACGCTTCACAGCTACCCCACGTCTTTAATCTTTGGGCCTCAATATTTGGCCCGCAGACCAGAACCGCCTGAACCTCTATCTGCTATATAAGATGCCACAATTGCCGTCCCGGCTGCAGGGCACGTTTGTGCCATTCGGGAATTACTGGAGTTTCCGGCGAGGATTACTGCGGGCCGGGTATATTGGTGACCAACTCCTGTAAGGCTGCTAGGTTGCCGACTATGGTGCGGGAAATTTCGGCGGGCGGGGTAGTGGTCCGGCACCGCGATAGCGAGTATTGGATGGCTGCGATTGAGCTGCCTGGAGTGGCCGAAACAGGCGCCTCAGGCTCGGCCGGCCCAGGCTCGGCTGCTCCCGCAAAACGGGCATCCAAGCCGAAACCGGTGCTGTGCTTGCCCAAAGGCCTGGTCGATCCGGGCGAGAAACCGTTGCAGACAGCGCTGAGAGAAGTGCAGGAAGAAACCGGAGTAACCGCCGTGCCGGTTACCAAGCTCGCGGATATCAAGTATGTTTATGTGCGCTCGTGGGGTGACGGCGAGCGGGTTTTCAAGATTGTCAGTTTCTACCTGATGCGTTACGGTTCCGGCCGCATCGACAACATCGTCCCGGAGATGCGCATCGAAGTCGGCCGCGCGCTCTGGATTCGCCTGCAGGATGCGCCGCAGTTGCTGGCCTACAAAGGCGAAAAAGAAATCGCGCGGCGGGCGTTGGAATATCTCAAAGCCCACATCGGTCTGTGAGCGCTTCGGCGGATGTTTCTGTGCTGGCGAATCCGTCACTGCCGTGGAGACCCATCGCCTGCCGCGTACCAGGATACTGCCTGCATACTGGAAACCCGGCATACTGGAAACAATGAGTGGGCCATAGATAAACTGCCATAGGCAGGATTTCCAGTTGCCGATCGAATAGTCGTTGGTGCTCCTCCGGCTACGAGACTGTTCTGAGAGAAGTTCGTAGGGTAGTTACAAGGTTTTCATAACGAGGCTGAGTTCGCATGAAGCGCATCAATCGAGTCGCGGTCCTGGGCGCCGGAACCATGGGCGCGCGCATCGCCGCGCATTTTGCAAACGCCGGCGTCCCAAGCTATTTGCTCGATATAGTTCCGGGAGACGTCGCGGCTGGCGCGGGCGCGCCGGCACGGAACAAGATCGCGGCGGCGGGGCTCGACGCCGCGAAGAAATCCAAGCCCGCGGCTTTTATGGATTCGTCACTCGCGCGCTTCGTGACCGTGGGCAACTTTGACGACGATCTCAAGAAGCTCGCCGAAGTCGACTGGATTATTGAGGCCGTGGTCGAAAATCTCGACATTAAGAGAACGCTGCTGCGCAAAGTCGAAGCCATCCGCAAGCCTGGGACGATCATCACCACGAACACCAGCGGCCTGCCGGTAGGGAAAATTGCCGAAGGCTTCTCCGAGGACTTCCGGCGCTCGTGGTTCGGCACGCACTTTTTCAATCCTCCGCGCTACATGCGCCTGCTGGAACTTATCCCTACGCCCGAGGCTGATCGCGCGGCCATGGACGCGGTCGCGCACTTCTGCGACGTGCGCCTGGGCAAAGGCGTGGTGCTGGCCAAAGACACACCCAATTTCATCGGCAACCGTATTGGGACGTTCTCTGTGCTCAATGTCATGCGTCTGATGCAGGAGATGGACCTTAGCATCGAAGACGTGGATGCGCTGACAGGACAAGCCGTGGGCTGGCCGAAGTCGGCGACCTTCCGCACGATTGATCTGGTGGGGTTGGATATTCTGGGCCACGTGGTCGGCAATACGACCAGCAAGGCTGACGCGGAGACGGGCGAGCCGCCCGCCGCTCTTGATGAGCGATCCGACCTCAAACTGCCTGATTTCTATCAACAGATGCTCGAACGCAAATGGCTGGGGGACAAGACGAAGGGCGGTTTCTATAAGAAGACAAAAGGCGGCGAAGGCAAGGAAGACGAACGGCTCGCACTCGACTGGAAAACGCTGGAATACCATCTGCGGCAGAAGCCGAAATTCGCCGCGCTCGACATGGCGAAAAATATCGAGGACACGGGCGCGCGCCTGCGCATGTTGCTGGGTCTCGAAGGCAGTCCGCAGAAAGGCGACAAGGCTGGGCAATTCTTATGGTCGGTGTTGTCAGATCTGTGGACTTACTCGGCAAACCGCGTACCGGAAATCTCCGACTCGATCGTGGAGATCGACCGCGCGATGCGCCTCGGCTTCAACTGGGAACTGGGACCTTTTGAACTGTGGGACGCCGCGGGCGTCGAAGCCACCGTCGCGCGCATGACAAAAGAAGGCAAGCCGGTAGCGGCAAATGTTGAGAAGCTGCTGGCAGCCGGACAAAAGTCCTGGTACGCGGACGATGCAAAGACCGCCTCGGGCCGCAAGTACTGGGAATTGACAACTGGCGACTGGCAGCCGGTTCGGGTTCCCGACGGAGTTTGGTCGGTGACGGTGGCGAAGAAATCGAATGGAGTGGTGAAGAAAAATTCGGGAGCGTCGCTCATTGACCTGGGCGACGGCGTGGGGTGCATCGAGTTTCACAGCAAGATGAATTCGCTGGGCGCCGACATCGTTGGCTTGATCACGCAATCTCTGAAACCGGGCGGCCCGGGCGACAACTTCGACGCCTTCGTCATTACCAACGACGCCACGAATTTTTCCGTGGGCGCTAACCTCATGCTGCTGCTAATGAGTGTGCAGGAAGAAGAGTGGGATGACGTGGACCTCGCCATTCGTCAATTTCAGGGTATGACCCAGGCTATCAAGTTCTCGCCGAAGCCGGTCGTCGTCTCGGCTTTCGGATTGTGCCTGGGCGGCGGCACGGAAATTTCGCTGCACGCCGCGGCCCGCCAGCCGCACGCCGAGCTTTACACTGGCTTAGTGGAAGTCGGCGTTGGCCTGTTGCCCGGCGGCGGAGGCTGCAAAGAGATGCTGCTGCGCGCAGTTGATGGCGCTGCGGCAGCGCACGGAAAAAGTTCCGGTGAAGCGCTTGCCGGGTCGGTTGAAATGCTGGAAGCGATGAAGCGCGCGTTTGAAACCATTGCGACCGCCAAGGTCGCTACATCCGCTCACGAAGCCCGCGCGCTCGGCTTCGTCGCCGAGAGCGATCGCATCACCATGAATCGCGAGCGTGTACTTTCGGACGCGAAGACCCGCGCGCTCGAGCTGGTTCGCGCCGGATACGAGCCGCCCGTGCCGCGCACCGACATCCCCGCGCCCGGCGAAAATCTTCTGGCCGCTCTCAAGATGGGCGTGTATATGATGCGGCAGGGCGACTACATCACCGACTACGAAGTAAAGCTGGGCACGAAGATCGCCGAAGTCCTGTCTGGCGGCAGCGTCACCCCCGGCAGCCTGGTGAGCGAACCGTACATCCTCGACCTGGAGCGCGAGGGATTCAAGTCGCTGTGCGGCGAGAAAAAAACGCAGGAGAGAATTCAGTACACGCTGAAGACGGGGAAGACGCTGAGGAATTGAATTTGGAGGTGAAAGCGTGAACGACAAAGTGGATAACGCAAAAGTGGATGATAAGAATGTCCCGAAGTTCGACTGGGTGACTGAGCGCTCCTCATGTTCTCTGCCCAAGGTTTTCAAGACACTCCGATTACAGGTTGAAGAGGACGTTAAGACGCGCAACTCGCTGCGCCCCAGTAATTCTCCTTATGAGTTTTCGGTGAAGGAGAATGTCGGCGACTTTACGGTTCTTCTGGAAGCCAAGGAGCTGCGCAGTGCAGTGGTATTCAGCCTCGCCGAGCACGCGATTTTAGTGCGCGACGATAAAGGCAGTCCCATGTTTGAGGTGACCCTGACCTTTGCCGACGAGGGCGAGTGCAGGCTGAACGTGAACGGGGAGGACCGCGAATTCTGGCAGGTGCGCCGGATGGCTCTTGAAGAGCTATTCTTTCGGGGCTATTAGGCGGGGACACCCAGAGCGGTCGCTGGTACAGTTCTTGCCCGCCTGTTGGTTTCTCTTGCGTGGTATATACGATTGATATATACTCAGTATGAGAGTTGAGAAAGCCGAGATGCCCAAGGCCGATATTGCCAAGCTCTTTCAGAATGGCCGCAGCCAAGCGGTGCGGCTGCCGCGGGAATTTCGTTTTGAGGGAGACCGCGTGCGCATTCGGAGAGTGGCTCAGGGAGTGCTGCTCGAACCGCTCATCCAAGATCCGAAGGAGTGGTTTCGTAAGCTCGATGAATTGAACTCCGAGCCATTCCCGGCCAACCGCCAGCAACCCGTCACGCCGAAGCGCAAAATCTTCGAGTGAACTACCTGCTCGACACTAACGCCTGCATCGCGCTGATCAATGCTACATCGGCTGCGGTTCGAAGCCGTTTTCAGAAGGCTGTCAGCAGCGGCGCGGAGACCTACGTTTCCTCAGTGGTAACTTTCGAACTGTGGTACGGCGTTGCGAAGAGCGCGCGTCAGACCCTAAACACCCAGCGGCTGGAGACTTTTCTGTCTGGTCCGGTTATTGTGCTTCCCTTTGAGGATGAGGACTCGCGCGTTGCAGGTTCGGTCCGCGCTGCACTTCAAGCATCCGGCAAGGCCATTGGCGCTTATGACATCCTGATCGCAGGTCAGGCCCTGGCCCGCGAACTCACCCTGGTGACGGCTAATGTCGCCGAGTTCTCGCGGGTGAAGGGACTCAGGTGGCAAGACTGGGCGAAGCCGTAGATCCTTTAACTCGCCGCAAGCCCAGGAAACTTTCAGCACGCGCTCAATCCAAATCGGCGCTGGGCCCGTACTTCCGGTGAGGCAGTAAAAACCGGAAAGGAATACTCCCATGAGAAATCGGGATTCTGTAGTTTCGCTGGTGTTGTTCGCAGTGGTGCTCTCGGGCTTTAGCTTGGCGCAAAACCCGATGGTCGGCGGACACGATATGTCGCCCCTGAAAAACATCGTGCAGAATGCGGTGAGCTCGGACGACCATACAACCCTGGTGGCCGCGGTTAAGGCCGCGGGACTGGTAGATACGCTTGAGGGCGCCGGACCTTTCACCGTGTTCGCGCCCACCAATGAAGCGTTTGCCAAGCTGCCGGCAGGCACGGTGGACACTCTGTTGAAGCCGGAAAACAAGGACCAACTGACGAAGGTTCTCACTTACCATGTGGTTGCGGGCAGAGTGACCTCCAATGATCTCAGTAAGATGATCAAAGAGGGAAACGGCACGGCGCAACTGACCACGGTTGAGGGCGGCAAGCTGGAAGCGATGATGCAGGGCGGCAAGATTGTCCTGAAAGACGAAAAGGGCGGCATCGCGACGGTCACCATTGCGAATGTGATGCAGTCGAATGGAGTGATCCACGTTATCGATAGCGTGCTGCTCCCTTAAGTCCGGTGAGGTCGGACCGCCTGCCTTCGGATGTTCGGCACAAGGCGCTCGCAAGAGCGCCTTGCTTTTTGACTCACAAAATTCCGCGCGAGCGCTACAATTGATTCTCATGCGAAGATTTCTGCCCGTCGTTACCGCAATCGTGGGACTCGTAGTCGTCGTCCTTCTGGGAGTTGCAATAGGAGTGGCCCAAGCAACAGCGCAAAGCGCCCAGGCACCGGCACCGAAAGACGCTCCACCCGACGTTCCAGATAGCATTCAGGCGCCCGCGGGGCAAGAGGTTGTTCTGTACACGCACGCCTCTGGATCGCAGATCTATACCTGCCAAGCTGGCGCGGACGGCAAGTTCAGCTGGACACTGAAAGCGCCCGAGGCGGAGCTTCGCGATCGAAAAGATAAGATCATCGGCCAGCACTCCGCCGGCCCAAGCTGGAAATTGAAGGATGGCAGCGAGGTCACGGGGAAGGCCGTTGCACACGTGGACTCGCTGGATGCGGAGTCGATTCCGTGGCTGTTGGTGAATGTGGTGAGCCATGCGGGAAACGGTCTGCTCAGCAGCGTAACGACCATTCAGCGAGTGCACACGCACGGCGGCAAGCCCCCGGCAGAGGGATGCGATGCGCAGCACGTGAACGCGGAAACCAAGAGCAGTTACAGCGCGGATTATTACTTCTACGCGCCGGCGAAGTGAGATCGGACCAGCAAGCGGTTGAAGCGTGCTTAGAGGGGCAAGCATCCAATGAATGCGCGAGTGAGCGTCTGTTAGTCAGTTATAGGCACACAGAACACAAGCGCTAACTCAAACACCTCAACTCAGGATTAACATGCGAGAAGTAATCATCGCCTCGTCCGTACGCACGCCTGTGGGACGCGCCTTCAAAGGCACGCTCCGCGCTACTCGTCCCGATGAACTGGCGGCCGTCGCCATCAAAGGGGCTCTGGAGCGCGTGCCGCAACTGGACCCGAAAGAGATCGAGGACGTAATCCTAGGTTGCGCCATGCCGGAAGCCGAGCAAGGCATGAACGTGGCTCGCATTGCTTCGCTGCGCGCCGGGCTGCCGATTGAGGTTTCGGCGCTGACCATCAACCGCTTCTGCTCGTCGGGACTGCAGGCGATTGCCATGGCGGCCGAGCGCATCATGAGCGGCGGCGCCGAGGCAATCGTTGCCGGCGGGACGGAATCGATGTCGATGATCCCGATGGGCGGCAACAAGATTTCACCCAACCCGTGGCTTGTGGACCACTATCCCGACGCATACCTCAATATGGGGCTCACCGCTGAGCGCGTGGGCCAGCGCTTCGGCATCACGCGCGAGGCCGCAGATGAATTCTCGCTGTGCAGCCACCGGAAGGCGCTGGCCGCGATCAAAGCTGGAAGATTCGAGGAAGAAGTTGTGCCGGTGCCGGTGAGTTTTACGACTCCGAATGGATCGAAGCCGAAGCGGCAGGAGATTACTTTCCAAGTGGACGAAGGCCCGCGCGTGGATACGTCGCTCGAAGCGCTGGCCGCGCTCAAACCCGCGTTTCATGCGAAGGGCACGGTGACGGCGGGCAATTCTTCGCAGACTTCGGATGGCGCGGCGGCAGCCGTCGTCATGTCGGCAGAGCGCGCGAAAGCTCTCGGCATTCAGCCGCTGGCGCGCTACGTTTCGTTCGCGACCGCAGGATACAAGCCCGAAGAAATGGGACTCGGCCCCGTGTTCGCAATTCCCAAGGCGCTGAAGATGGCCGGGCTGAAGCTTTCCGATATCGACGTGATCGAGTTGAACGAAGCTTTCGCTGCACAGTCGCTGGCCGTGATCAAAGAAGCGGGATTGGATCCTGAGAGGGTCAACCCCAACGGAGGCGCCATCGCGTTGGGACATCCTTTGGGCTGCACCGGAGCGAAATTGACGGCGAGCATTATCCGCGAATTGAAACGCCGCAAGGCTCGCTATGGCATGGTGACGATGTGCGTGGGTGGGGGCATGGGCGCGGCGGGGATTTTCGAAAACCTGGACTGAATACGAAGGACCTGAAGGCTCACAATAGAGGACGGTTCGTTCCGTTGTCCCTTTTTAGATCAGTGCCTTTTTGACAGTGTCTGAAATCTGTCCGACGCCAACAGATTTTGTCGGTGCCGTCTGAAAGAAATTCACAGCCCGCTGTGACATCCAACCTTGCGCCCTGCTCCCACTCTGCTCCATCATTGCCAAGGCAGAGGCAGTACAGCCGAGCCGTCGCCAACGGCGAGTCTCTCGATCAGGAGTCGGGCCCTAACTCCTTTGTTTGAAATATTTTGCCTCTAAGTTCTTTGAAAACTATATTTTGCGCCGAATTCCCCACCTAACTCCATGATTCTAATAGGGTGGGGGGGTAGGGGTACCCCCGTTGATGAACTGGTAAACCCACGCGCACGGCCGGACAGAATGAAAATCCGTCTTGCCCGTTGGCCGGAACCGGCAAAACATCAATACCCCGAAAACGTCCAACCCCTGCGTCCTCTGTGGTTGATGAATTTAAGACACCATCTCCTTTTTTCGGCAATCCACAAATTCGCGGCGGACGGGGCTATAATCCGTTGCACGGAGGGAGCCCATGTTGATCTCCAGGTTTTTACCCTTGTCGCTACTGATCGCAGTGGGTGTTGTATCAGTGCCAGCGCAGTCTACGCAGGTAAAGAATCCCTTCGCGCTTCAGTCTGCGGACTCCGGACAGCCGAATTTTTCGGGGAGTGCCGGTCTTCTCTCTCCGAATCTGCAAACTGATCTGAATGCGACAAACCCGCTGGATCGCATTCATGTCGGGGAGTTCCGTCCGCGGTTCAACCCAGCCGATCGGCCGCGCATACTTCCGGCCGTCCCGCTTGGCGTCCCGGAGGGACAGGCACAGGACGATACTCTGTGCTATTCAATTCGGAGCTACAAAGTTGCCCGCGACGATCCGCAGTCGGACTCCACGCACGCGGAGGGGTATTCGACCTGCCAGCCTGCGAGGCGTTTTCGCGTGCGCACGACCGAGGAACGAGTGCTTCCGGCTACGCCGTGAGATCGACACTTCTTTACGCGATCTTTATGCACTTTACTCTGCTCTCAGCTATCCTTGATGAGGTCGGCTGAGTCTAATTAACGTAGTTACGAAGAAAGTCGCCTGTGGTGGTAGGAGGTGCTTTATGCGGCTCCTCGGCCTGATTGTTGCAGCCACCGTGTTCGTCCCTCTTGCTCTTCTCGGCCAACATTCGGCCGGCGGCGGCGGATCGAGTTCTTCAGGTAGCGCGTCGAGTTCGGGCGGTTCGCACAGCTATTCCGGTGGTTCAAGCGGCTATTCCGGCGGGTCCAGGTCGTCAACGAGCTCTACGAGCAGTCACACTTCCAGCAACTCCCCTGCGCGGAATTCGAATAGTGCGTCCACCCGGTCTAACCCGCAACCGGAGCATAGAGGCTTGCGCGGGTTCCTCCACCATCCTTTCCGCAAACCTGCAGCAAAGCCCGCCGAAGCCGACCTGCGACTCCCCATATGCACGAAAGAGCCCTGCCCGGTTCTGTGCCCTCCCGGCGAATCCGGCGGCGGCAAGGGCATGTGCGCGGCGAACCGCGTGACCGTAGCCCGGAATTGCCCGGCAGGGCGATCCTGGAACGGCGCCGGTTGCGACATACAACCACTGTTGCGCGTGAATGATTGCAGCAGCCTCGCGATGGCTCTCCAGCACCAGGCCCAGCAGGCGCAGCTCGCCGACAGCTTGCGCCAGAGCAGTTGCTCCGGCGATGCTGCGGCCCAGGAATGCTCTGAGTTAACGGCCAAGTTCGGAAGTGAGGCAGCCCTCTCCAGATCGCTGCAACAACAATATGAGCAATGCCGAAGGCAGTCGTTTTCTTCCGGATACAGAGGCAATTCTCTTTATTCCTACAGCGGCGGCCGCTCATTCGGGAGCTTCTCAGGTGAGGACCGGCCTTGAAATGATTTGCTGCCGTCAGGCATCAACTGAATCGTCATGCCATCACCCTTCTTTAGGCTTTTCTCAGGTTCAGAACTCCCGTTTGACCGCCTGAAAAAGCGCGTGGTACGGTAAACAGTCACACCATCCCAAGCAGACCAGCCCTGCACGCTGATTGAGGTTTCGATTTTGTCTTCCATAGAGGCGACCGCGCCCGCCATCCGCAAGACTGCGCTGAACGCCGTCCATCGCCAGATGGGCGCGAAGATGGTGGAGTTCAATGGCTGGGACATGCCGGTGGAGTATCCCGCAGCGATCGGCTGCGGAATCATCGCTGAGCACATGGCGGTGCGCACGGGCGTGGGCATTTTCGACGTCAGCCACATGGGCGACATTCGGCTGGCGGGGCCGCGGGCGCTGGCCGCGGTGCAGCATATTTCCATGAACGACGCGTCGCGGCTGGCCGTGGGGCAGGCGCAATATTCTGCGCTGCTCTATCCGCAGGGGACGTTCGTCGACGATGTGATCGTTCATCGGTTGGGCGAAGTCGAGTACCTGCTGGTGATCAATGCGGGCACCCGCGAAAAGGATTTCAACTGGGTCCGCGACAACACGAGGCAGTTTGAGTGTGCGGTCGAGAACGTGTCGGACGACTTCACGCAGATTGCGATTCAGGGGCCAAGGGCGGTTGATCTGCTGCAGAAACTGACTGACGCGGATTTGAGCGTGGTGAAGTTTTATTGGGTGACGCGCGGGACGGTGTGCGGGCTGAAGAACATTCTGATTGCGCGCACGGGATACACAGCAGAAGACGGATTTGAAATTTATGTTCCGGCGGATGAACAAACCAGCACACGCGTGTGGAATGAGATTCTGAGCGCGGGGATAGAGTTTGACGCCGTCCCGTGCGGTTTGGGTGCTCGCAATACTCTGCGGCTGGAAGGCAAACTCCCGCTCTACGGGCACGAGATTTCCGATACGATCAATGTTTGGGAAGCCGGTCTCGACCGCTTCTGCAAGATGGAGAAGACGGAGTTCGTCGGTCGCACGGCTCTAGAGAAGGCGAAGACCGAAGGCGTGAAGCGGACGCTGGTGGGGCTGGAGATGATTGAGCGCGGGATTGCGCGCGACGGATACAAAGTTCTCGACGGCGCCGGACGCGAAATTGGATACGTGACCAGCGGGTCGCCCGCGCCATTCTTGAAGAAGAATATCGCATTGGCTTATGTGCCGCCGGAGTTCGCTGCGGTGGGGATACCTGTGAAGGTGGAGATTCGCGGCCAGGGGGTGGGAGCGCAAATGGTGCCGACGCCGTTTTATAAGAGGCCGAAGAGAACTGCTTAACCAAAGAGGACGCAGAGCAGCGCAGAGGAATTTTGCCAGGAGCTAGAGCAATCATGGCGTATCCAACGGATCGCAAATATACGAAAGAGCATGAATGGATTCAGGCGAGCGGAACGACTGCCATCGTCGGCATCACCGACTACGCGCAGCAATCCCTGGGTGACATTGTGTTCGTGGAGTTGCCCAAGGTGGGCGTGGAGCTTGCGGCGGGCAAAACCTTTGGCACGGTTGAGTCGGTGAAAGCGGTGTCCGATCTGTACGCTCCGGCTTCGGGAACGGTGACCGAGGTGAACGGGGACCTGGCCACATCCCCGGAGAAAGTGAATCAGGATGCGCACGGATCGTGGATGCTCAAGCTGACACTGAAGAACGCCGGGGAACTGGATGGGCTGCTGTCCGCGGCGGATTACGAGAAGTTCGTGGCGGAAGAGGCTGGGCATTGATAGCAGATCTTGGACCTCGGACCTCAGCAAAGTACGGCCAATGGTCGGAGGTCCGAGGTCCGGCGACTGTTGCAGGGTCTGTTCAACCGGAACCTCGGCGGGGTGGCTCAATCCAAATGACCCCGAGTTACATCTAAACAGTTTCTATGCGCTATTTACCCAAGTCTCCTGCCGACCGTGAAGCCATGCTGAAGGCGATTGGCCTGCGCTCGGTGGATGAATTGTTTGCGCCGATTCCGGGCGAATACCGGCTGAGCCGCGACCTGAATGTGCCGCGCCAGATGGCGGAATCGGAAATCGTGGACTATTTTCGCCAGCGCTCGCGGGAAAACGGCGAGGGCTATACCAGTTTTCTCGGCGCCGGCGCTTATTCTCATTACCGGCCTGTGATTATTGATGCTCTGATCTCACGCGGCGAGTTCCTCACGGCGTACACGCCGTACCAGGCGGAGATTTCGCAGGGAACGCTGCAATCGATTTTTGAATTTCAGACGATGATCTGCGAGTTGACCGGCATGGAAGTGGCCAACGCCTCCATGTACGACGGCTCAACCGCCGCGGCTGAGGCCGTGATGATGGCGGTGCGGCTTACCGGCCGGCGGCGAGTGGTGGTGGCGCGCAGTCTGCATCCGGAATATCGCGAGGTGCTTGCGACGTACGCGACGCACCAGGGAATGCCTCTGGGGGTCGTGGGTTTTGGCGACGATGGGCAGATAAATCTGCAAGAACTTGAGAAGTCGATCTCCGCGGAAACGGCGTGCGTGCTGATTCAATCGCCGAATTTCTTTGGAACCATTGAAGATGTGGCGGCGATTGCCGAGATTACTCACCGGAGCGGTGCAATGCTGGTGGTTTCGATCGCCGAGGCGGTTTCGTTGGGAATCGTTGAACCGCCGCACGAAGCGGACATCATCGCAATGGAGGCGCAGTCGTTCGGCGTACCGCTGGGATTTGGCGGACCTTATTGCGGAGTGATTGCCACTCGGGAGAAATTCGTGCGGCAGATGCCCGGTCGCCTGGTCGGCCAGACCACCGATAAGCACGGCAAGCGCGGGTTTGTGCTCACGCTGGCCACGCGCGAGCAGCACATCCGGCGCGAAAAGGCGACGTCGAATATTTGCACGAATCAGGCGCTGATCGCACTGATGGTTAACATCTTCATGACGGTGTATGGCAGGGTTGGCTTGAAAGAGCTGGCGAAACAAAATCTGGCGAAGACGGCGTATGCGGCAGGACAGTTCGCAAAGCACGGTAGAGTGTTGTTTGCCGGCGCGCCGCGGTTCAACGAGTTTGTGGTCGAGACCGCCGAAGATCCGCATGACATTAACAATCGGCTGCTGAGACACAAGATCGTGGGCGGGTTGCCGCTAAAGAAGTTCTATCCCGAACTGGGGAATGCGGCGTTGTGGGGCTGCACCGAACTGACCACACGGAGCGCAATCGACACCGCCTTACGAGTCGTGGCTGAGAGCGAAGGCTCCGTGCAATCTGCAAAAGAAGAAGCGGCGAAGGAAGAAAGCGTGGAGGAGCTTGCGCGATGAAGCACATGACACGCAAAGCTACGCGCCACGTCAATCAGAATGAAGGGTTGATCTTCGAGAAGTCTTCCGCAGGGAAAGCGGCCTGGAAGTTGCCGCCACTCGACGTGCCGGAAGTGGATTCCGCGAAGCTGCTGGGCCGGTCCGAAAGAAAAGATTTGGGCCACATGCCCGAAGTCAGCGAAATCGAAATCATTCGACACTTCACGCGGCTTTCGACGTGGAATTACGCGATCGATCTGGGGATGTATCCGCTGGGTTCGTGCACGATGAAATACAACCCACGCGTCAACGAATTTGTGGCGCGAATAGAGGGCTTGGCCAACGCGCATCCTTATCAGCCGGAAAAAGTTTCCCAGGGCGCGCTCCGCATCTTGAAGACGCTGAGTGAGTGCCTGATCGAGATCACCGGAATGGATGCCATCACGCTGCAGCCCGCGGCGGGCGCGCACGGCGAGATGACCGGATTGCTGATGGTGCGGGCGTACCACCAATCGCAAGGCAACGCGCGCAAGAAAATTCTGATTCCGGACTCGGCGCATGGAACCAATCCGGCGACGGCGGCAATGGTGAATTATGCCGTCGAAAACTTGAAGTCAGACTCGAACGGCATGGTCGACATCGCGGCGCTGGAGGCGCAGATGAACGAGGATGTCGCCGCTTTGATGCTCACCAATCCCAATACGCTGGGAGTTTTCGAGCAGCAGATCCACAAGATCGCGGATATTCTGCACGCCAAAGGCGGCCTGCTCTACATGGATGGCGCCAACATGAATGCGCTGGTGGGGAAGGCGCGGCCGGGAGATTTCGGCGTCGATGTAATGCACTTGAACCTGCATAAAACGTTTTCCACACCGCATGGCGGCGGCGGACCCGGTTCGGGTCCGGTTGCGATCAAGAAGAAGCTCGAACCATTTTTGCCGACGCCCGTGCTGGTGACCAAATCCGACGGAACGCTCGGTTTTGAATATCAACGGCCGCAGTCGGTGGGACGGGTACGCGCGTTCTATGGAAACTTTGGAATGTTCGTCCGCGCTCTGGCGTACATTCAGGCAAATGGGCCGGATGGTTTGCGGCAAACCACGGAAGATGCGGTGCTGAACGCGAACTACATTCGCAAAGGACTCGAAGGCATTTACGATTTGCCCTATTCCACGCCGACGATGCACGAAGTTGTTTTCAGCGATAAGCTGCAGGCGAAAAAAGGCGCGCGAACCATGGATATTGCCAAGCGGCTCATCGATTACGGCTTTCATCCCTACACTACGGCGTTTCCGCTGATTGTGCCGGGCGCGTTGATGATCGAGCCGACAGAGAGCGAATCGAAGGAAGAGATGGATCTGTTCATCGAGGCCATGAAGTCGATTGCGGAAGAAGTGGAAGAAGATCCGCAGACGGTGCTCGATGCGCCCCATTCTACGCGGGTTTCACGCCTGGACGAAACCGCAGCGGCGCGGAAGCCGGTTTTGCGCTGGAAACCCTGAGATGGCTGCCAACTACTCTCACGTGACGACATAGGTGCTTGCGCATAACCCTTCTGCGTTTAGCACTGTCCGCTGTGGTTAAATCTTTTTGTTGCCTTCCAAAAGCAAATCCTTGCCTGTCGCTGAGCGAGCCGGACTGTTTACTTCTCCGGAGAAACGCATTCCTATATTGTGCCTGCTGTTGGCGGTTGTGACGCTGGCGCTCTATAACCCGGTGAACAGGCATCCGTTTGTGAATTATGACGATGACCGGTACGTGACAGAGAATCCGCATGTGCGCTCTGGGCTGACATTGAGCACGTTGACTTGGGCGCTGACTTCGACCGAGCAGGCCAACTGGCATCCTCTGACCTGGATGTCTCATGCGCTCGATTACTCGCTGTTTCGCTTGAATCCCACGGGGCATCATTTCACCAGCGTGCTGCTGCATGCGGTGAACGTAGTTTTGCTCTTTCTTCTGTTGATGCGCGCAACTGGGCGCGTGGGGCCGAGCCTGTTTGTAGCGGCGTTGTTTGCGGTGCACCCCATCAACGTGGAATCGGTGGCGTGGGTGGCGGAGCGGAAGAATGTGCTGTGCACCATGTTTTTCCTGCTCACCCTGATGGCTTACGGTTGGTATGCGCGGAAGCCACACTGGAGGCGGTCTCTGGCGGTTGCGGCGTTGTTTGCGGCTGCACTTGCTTCGAAACCTATGGCGATCACGCTGCCCTTCGTGCTGCTGTTATGGGATTACTGGCCGCTGCGAAGAGTGCAGGGATCCAAATTCGGCTCCGGCGATTCGGCCGCACGTTATTCCTGGCCGCGGCTGGCGCTGGAAAAACTGCCACTCTTCGCGCTCTCCGCCGCCAGCGCAGTGATCACCATGCAGGCGCAGCAGGCGGGCGGCGCGGTACGTTCGACTGCGCAGTTTTCTTTCGGAGTGCGATTTGAAACTGCGATCTATGCCTATTCGATGTATTTGTGGAAGATGGCATGGCCTGCACGGTTAGCGCCGCTGTATCCGCATCCCGGAAATTCGCTGGCAGCGTGGCAGGTTGCGGCGGCAGCGCTGGTGCTGATTGCGATCACCGTGGTGGTTTGTCGATTTGGAAAGCGCCGCTACTTGCTCGTGGGCTGGCTGTGGTTTCTTGGAACGTTGGTTCCAGTGGTCGGGCTGGTGCAAGTGGGAGACGCGGCTATGGCTGATCGCTATGCGTACATTCCGCTGATCGGAGTTTTTGTGATGATCGCTTTCGGCGCTGCGGATTTGGCGACGGCGAACGAGATTGGTTTTGTTTGGCAGACGATTCCAGCAGCGGCAGCTTTGATTCTCCTCGCGCTGGTCACGCATCGGCAGATCGAATATTGGCAGAGCAGCCACGAGTTGTGGGCGCACGCGCTTGCGGTCACACAGAACAATTTTGTGGCCGAGGACGATCTTGGCGGTGCGCTGGTCTTGGAAGGCAAGCCGGACGAGGCTTTTCCGCATTTCGAAGCGGCGGCAAGCATCAATCCCCATGACGCCCTGAGCCGCAGCAATCTCGGCACATATTTTCAAAGCCACGGCCGGATCACGGAGGCGATCGCGCAGTACGAATCGGCGATTGCGATGACCTCCGATCCCGGTTTGCTGGCGCAGACCTACGCCAACCTGGGCGCGGCGCATCGAGCTTTGGGAGAAGATGAAGCGGCGCGGCAGAGTTTCGACGAGGCGCTGCGATTGAATCCGAATCAGTTCAACGCGTGGCTTGGAATGGGATTGCTGGCGCAGAGGCAGAGCAGGGTCGCCGAAGCGATCGCTGATTTCTCCCGCTCGGTCGAACTGCGGCCTACTGGCGAGGGCTACCTCGATCTCGGTCGAAGCCTGCAGCAGGCCGGCCGCGACCCCGAGGCGCTCGATGCTTATCGGCAAGCGCTAAAGCTTTCGCCTGACTTGCCGGAGGCGCAGCAGGCCGCGGATGCTCTCAGCGGGCATTAGCCGTGAGTACTGCTGACGTTGGATCTCTCGCTGGCTGGGTCGCGCTTTGCGAGCGCCTGAATCGTCCTCCTGAATCAGCCTGCCAGGTCGACAATCTTCAGTCAACCACCAGCAATTCGTTTCGTCGTTTCTTACTTTGCCGAGATGTCGACGGAGGCGCGGGTCGTTTCCCAGTCGATGCGCAGAGTGCAGCCGTGCCCGCCTTTTTCGTAGGCAATCATGAAGTTCTCAACCGGCGCGGGCAGTTTCGAGACTTTTATGTCCACGCGGGCCAACTCCTCGCTCTCATACTTGTAGGGAATGCCCCACTCGCCGGTTTTCATGTTGATGATGAGCGTCCAGTTGTCGGCGTTGGGAACGGTAAACAGTGTGTAGCTGCCGGCAGGGACGGTCTTGCCGCCGACCACAACATCGGCGCTGGTGACGAAGGTTGTGGCTTCGTTGGCGCCGGTGCGCCAGACTTCGCCGAAAGGCACAAGCTCGCCGTAGATTTTGCGGCCCCTCATGCGCGGGCTGGAGTAATCGGTTTTGATGCTCTTGCCTCCGCCAAGATCACAGGAAGCGGAAGCAGCCGGGCTGGGCCGTCCGCCTCCCATTTGGGCAAAAGCTGTTGCGGTCAGGATCACAGCAGACAGCGTGAAGAGGGCGATTCGTTTTTGCATGGATTCTCCTTTTGAATACTTCGCGATGGCCAAGAACATTGGACGCGCGAGAAAGGAATGCGTCAGCAGACTTGTGATTATGTTCCATCTGCCGCGGCGGTTACAATCTCGAGATGCCGGTATTCGATGAAAAGCAGGAAGAACTGGAACACTACGAGACCATGATGGGCGTGCCGCGCGGGCGGCTGGCCGTGACCATGGACACCATCACCGACGCCATGGCGCTGGTCGGCCAGCACGGCGTATATTGCCAGAGCCAGCGCTGGCTGGGCAAGCCGGTGATGGATATCCAGATCATCATGAAGAGCCTGACCGACGCGAAAGAGTTGATCCAGAGCGTGATGGAAGAGCTGAAAAAGAATCCCTAATCGAGGTACCGGTATCTATAGCCGACAGGCCGTAGCTGTAAATTTCTCAGGAGGAATCTCATGCAATTCAAGAAAATCACGGCGATTCTGGCACTCACAGTGTTGTGCTTGGCGACAGTTTCCTCGTTCGCGCAAACTGCGCCTACGACCTTAACTCCCCAAGAACGGGAAGACGCTCTCAAGCAGTTTGCAACCACGCGCGATAACTTCCTGAAGTCCATCGCCGGGCTTTCGCAGAAGCAGTGGACGTTCAAGCCTGCGCCGGACCGCTGGTCGGTGGCGGAGGTTGCCGAGCACATTACGGTCGCTGAGTCGGCGATATTCGGCGTTGTGCAAAAGCAGGTCATGAGTTCGCCCGCGGCGCCCGACAAGCGTGATCAGGTGAAAGGGAAAGACGAACTGATTCTGGAGAAAGTTCCGGATCGCACCCACAAAGTGCAGGCCCCCGAAATTCTGCGTCCGACGGGCCGCTGGGCAACGGAAGCGGAGCTGACGAGAACATTCGAAGACAGCCGGGCGGCCACTATGGACTATATCCGCACGACCAATGACGACCTACGCGACCATTTTTTCGACCATCCCGTGTTAGGGACTTTGGATGGTTATCAGTGGCTGCTCCTGATCTCGGCTCACAGCGCGCGGCACACGGCCCAGATCGAGGAAGTGAAGGCTGATCCGAACTTCCCGAAGAGCTGAAACAATCCACATTAGAGGCAGCGCTAGGGTCTCACGGTTACCATTACTACGCCGTGCGATCCGACCCGCGCAGAGAACTTTCCGGCGAACTTTCCTAGCTCCTTGTGCTGCCACAGGTCGCGCACGGAAGCGTTGAGATGATCGGGATAGCCGAGGTCTTCCCAGTTCACAGAGATCTCCTGCTCCGCGCTGCCGCGATTCAACAGGACCACGGCTCGGCTACCGTCTTTTAGCTGCTTCGCCCAGACTTCCAGATCGCCGTTCTTCCAGACCCGCTCGCCCTCGCGGCCGAGCGCGTCCTGATTCACGGCAATTACTTCTTTGTTGGTCAGAATGTCGTGAATCTCGGGCCGCATGTCGCGCAGGTCGTTGCCGGCGATCAGCGGCGCGGCAAGGATCGCCCACAAGCTGAAGTGGGAGCGATATTCGATGTCGGTCATGCCACCGTTTCCGACTTCAAGCATGTCGGGATCATTCCAATGGCCGGGCCCGGCGTAAGACTGCAAGCCGACCTGCATGTCGAGGATCGCCAGCATCCCGTTCGAGCAGCAAGTGCCGTCCGGCCATTTCTCGGTGCCTCCCCATCTATCCTTGATGTCGCCGGTGGTGCGCCACAAGTTGCCACCGACGTCTTTCCCCCAGAGCCAGGGCTTGGCCGTGCCCCACTCGCAAATACTGAGCACGATAGGGCGCCCTGCAGCATCGAGCGCGGCGCGAATGTTCGCGTACGATGCTTTCGCGTCCTGCGTGGTGCTGTGGCACCAGTCATATTTCAGATAGTCGACGCCCCACGCCGCGTATTGGATAGCATCCTGATATTCATGACCCAGGCCGCCTGGCCGGCCAGCGCAGGTCTTCGAGCCAGCGTCGGAATAAACGCCGAACTTCAGCCCAAGCGAGTGGATGTAATCGCCCACGGCCTTCATGCCGTGGGGGAAGCGCTGCGGGTCGACGACAATGTTGCCTTGGGCGTCGCGGCTCACCTGCCAGCAGTCGTCGATGTTAACGTACTGGTAGCCCGCGTCTTTCATGCCCGACTTGACCACAGCGTCGGCCATGTTCTTGATCATGTCTTCGCTGACGTTGCAGGCAAACTTGTTCCATGAGTTCCAACCCATGGGCGGCGTAAGGGCGAGATTCTTGGACGGGCTGTCATCTTGCTGTGCGATTAGGGCTGCGGACGGAAGAAGTACACCAGCGAGTGCGACGAGGGCTAACCGGTTCGTTTTCATGGAAGCGTTTTACCAGAAATGCAGGGACATTTATACAGGATCTGTTCTTTCGTTGAATTAAGGTTAGCGTCCGACATTTTGGTCGAAGAACTTCGCCATCAGTTCGAGCGCTTCTCTGGTTTCGGGCAACTGGAAGTGATACCAGAAAGCGTGGGGCAGCGCCTCGAAGACGACGAGTTGCGCATCATCCCCAGCGCGCAGAAGAGCGCGGTGAAAAATGGCAGTGTCACTGAGCAAGAGGTCGCGCGTGCTGGTGACCAGCAGACTCGGCGGCATGCCGTGCAGGTCGGCAAATAGCGGTGACAGGACCGGGTCTTTGCGGTCAGTCTTGGCCACATATTGATCGTCGGGGAGGTGATTCGCATTCACGGGCCGCAGTTCGCCCGGGAAACCATCCAGCGTGAAGATCTGCCGGGAATCGCCGGCCCGGCTAAAGTCGGCCAGTCCCGAAAAAATACCGAGCGCAGCCGGGAGCGGCAATCCCAATTGCTTCAGGCGCACGGCGACTTCGCAGGTCAGGATCGCTCCCGCCGAGGTACCGAAAATTCCAATGCTCTGCGGCTTGTAAGTTCTCAGAAGCTCCTTGTAAACGGCGACCACATCGTCGACCGCGGCAGGAAAGGGATTCTCTGGCGCCAGACGGTAGTAGACCGAAACCACTTTGATCTTCGCCAGATTCGCAATCGGCACGCCTTCGATCAGAGAACCGGAATCCGAGTTGAATCCTCCGCCGTGCAGATTAATCAGCACGCGGCTGCGATATGGGTCGGGAGTCGAGAGCGGCGTGATGATGTCGGTGCGTACGCCCGCCATGCTGGTTTCCTCGACCTTGACGGGATAAATCTTGCGGGCTTCGGCAGAATCTTGCGCCCGCCAGATATCCGTGCGCGTTCGCCGTTCGGCCAGCGTTTCCGGCCCCGATTTCTTTTGCGTCAGCGACGCCAGCCATTTCTGGGCCTCAGGGCTGATTGTCGATGGCATGGGAACCACACGCGTGATACGTGCAGTTCCGTCGGGATCGAAGGTGGCGGAGTCTTGTTGCGCGGCGGGATTCGACTGCGCAGACAAAGACTGAGCGAGCATGAGAGCGGAGACGATGTAGAATGCGCGGGTTTTCATCGGAACATTTGTACCAGAGGGATCGGGAGATAGAAAAGGCTTGGTACTGACTGGATCGGTCAACTGAGAGAACCTACAGCTTGCCAATGAACTCTCTTGTAGTGACGCCAGCCTGCTTCAGGATCCCGCGCAGCGTCCCAGTTGCCAATTCGGCATGCAGAGGAACCACGCAACCGGTCATCGTCCCCGGCCCCCTACGCTTCAGAACAACGTGACTTCCGCGTTGCCGAACCTGAATAAAGCCCATCCGCTCAAGCGCGCGAATTGTTTCTGCCCCTGAGACTCGGGGCAGCTTAGGCATAGCGGGCCTCGAAGACAGTTATGAGCGGCCGACTCGAGGTCTCGGGCGGGAACTCCTCCAGGTAGAGTTCCGTCGCTTCCTTGAGGTTGGCGACAGCCTCTTCGACACTCTTGCCCTGACTGACCGTACCCACCTCCGGGCAATCGGCGACGTAGAGATCGCCTTCCTTGTGCAGGACCGCAGTGAATGTACCGATTGGCATTATTCGCTCAAGTCCTTGGGAGCATTCGCCCGATGCTGTGCGTACTGCGGCCCGATTAGAAAGTTAGGCAGGTTTGTGTTTTTGTCATCTTGATCCACAAAAACTCCTCTGCCAATTCTACGCCAGCGTGTACTTTCCTCGCTCAATCACCTTCTGCGCAATTTGCTGGCGAAGTTCGATGGTGTTGAACGGCTCGTACTTAGCCAGACGGCGCAGAATGGCGAGTTGGGTGCGCAGCATGTCGCCGTCAGCGACCGCGGCAATTATTTTCTTCGCGGCTGACTCAACTTTCTCCATCGCCTGCGAGAGGTAAACCCGCGTCATGGCAATCGGAAGAGCGGCGGCAGATTCGCTCTTCGTCTCGGCGATCTTCTGCGCGCGCAGAACGGCCGATTCCATGGCGTAAGTCTCGATTGTCATGTCGGCGATGGCGCCCATGATCTCCTGCTGATCCTGAATCGCCTGCATATATTTCTGGGTTGCGGCGCCGGCGGCGAATAAGCCAAGCTTCTTGGCTTGCCCCACCAGTTTGCGTTGTTCGGCAAGCGGGCCTTCAATGTCTTCGCTCACCGAAGGCCCCGAGAGCACTTCGTCCATCAGCTTCTTGATCGCCGCCATTAACGGTAACTGGCCATTCATGGCCCGCTTCAGTAGGAAACCTGTGATGATGAGCCGGTTGATCTCGTTGGTGCCTTCGAAGATGCGGTTGATACGCGCGTCGCGGTAGACGCGCTCGGCGGGATATTCTTCGACAAAGCCATATCCGCCAAAGATTTGCACCGTCTCGTCGACGACGTAATCGATCATCTCCGAACCCCAGACCTTGATGATCGAGCACTCCACCGCGTATTCCTCGATGGCCTTGCGGGTTTCCTTCATCGCGTCGGCGCCGGACTTATCGACTTCGCCGAGCGCGACATCCATCATGCCGACGGTACGATAAACCAGCGATTCGCCGACGTATAGCAGCGTCGCCATGTTCGCGATTTTCTCGCGTACCAGACCGAAGTCGGCAATCACTCCCTTGAATGCTTTGCGCTGCTTGGCATAAGCGACCGCATGTTCGAGTGAAACGCGGCCTCCGCCCACGCACATTGCGCCCAGCTTGAAACGGCCGATATTCAGAATGTTGAAGGCAATGACATGCCCTTTGCCAATCTCGCCGAGCAGGTTTTCCGCGGGCACTTTGCACTCGTTGAGAATGATGGGGCAGGTCGACGAGCCGCGAATCCCCATCTTGTGCTCTTCGCCACCGATCGAAAAGCCGGGAAAGGTTTTCTCCACCAGAAATGCCGTGAACTTTTCGCCGTCCACCTTCGCGAATACCGTAAATAGGTCGGCGAATCCGGCGTTGGTGATCCACATCTTTTCGCCGTTGAGGATGTAGTGCCTGCCGTCGGAAGAAAGCACTGCTCGGGCGCGGCAATTCATGGCATCCGAACCGGAAGAAGCTTCCGACAAGGCATATGCGCCAACGATTTCTCCGGCAGCCAGGCGCGGCAAATACTTCTGCTTCTGTTCTTCCGTTCCGAAATACACGATGGGCAACATGCCGATGCCGCTGTGCGCGCCCCATGTAGTGGCGAAGCCGGCGTACTTGGCAATATGGTCGGCGATCACGGCGGCGGTGACTTTATCCATTTCGAGGCCGCCGTAGGCTTCGGGGATTTCCACGGAGCTCAGGCCCAGTTCGCCCGCCTTCTTCAGCAGGTCGCGCGTCACGGAAAAGTCCTTGTGCTCGATCTTCTCGACGTTCGGCAGGATCTCGTTAACGGCAAACTCTTCCGCGGTCTGGCCGATGAGCTGGTGCTGTTCGGTAAAATCTTCCGGCGTAAAGATTTCGTCGGGGTGACGCTCTTCCAGTAAGAAACTGCCGCCGGAGATTTTAGTGCTCGGAACCGCGTACGTTGTAGCCATGTTGAGTCAACCTCTAATGCCACAAGATAGACAATATTAAAGTTTATAAGCAGTCAGGCGGATTTACCACTGAGTTCGAGGTACGAAAGGGTTTGGGCCGAGTGGACAGGGGGCAGTCCATCCAGCCGCGCACGAGCCGAACGGAGAACAGCGCTACCTTCCGAATTGCACCGTCACTCGCGACCCAGAAGTAACGTGGGTTCCTGCAGCTGGGGATTGTTGTCGCGCAATGCCGCTGCCCACGGCTTCCAGCTCCAGGCCTGCATCTTCTGCGGCTTCTACCGAGGCCCGCACCGTCTTGCCTACAAACGACGGCACTTCGACCCCGCCCTGCTCTACATCGAGGACCACGGTTCCACTCAGCGGCGGTTTCTCTTCGCCAGCCCCAGAGTTCGCCGTCCCAGCAGCAGCCAGGTTATCGTGTGTCGGACCCGTGCCTAGCACAGTTCCGCGAATCCGATCTACGGCAGAGTCTCGGGAATCGGGCGCGGCGAATTTTTCGCGCATCGCAGCCGCCATCACCTTACCGCTTGCATCTCTGGCCTCAGCTCCAGCTTCAGGCTTCGTGCCTGTCATTTTCCCTGAGCCCGGATTCGCAACTTCTGACCCGGCAACTCCTGTCCCAGCAACTCCTGTCCCGCTCACGTCCGCAGTTTCCAGCGGCTCACCCGGATGATCCGGCGATCCTTCATCGAGATCTTTGTCTTTCATCCGCGCTTGCGCCAGCAGCAACTGATGGCTCGGCGCCAGCGGCAGATCGTGAGGAACGTGCAGATATTCCAGCACCTGCTGCGCCACGCGGCGAAACACCGGCGCAGACACCAGTCCGCCCAGGTGGGGTCCAACTGGCGAGTCGAGAATTACAGCCACCACGATCTGCGGATTATTCACCGGCGCGAATCCGGCAAACGAACCCACATACTTCGTTTTTGAATACGCTCCTGTCGCCGGATCTACCTTCTGCCCCGTGCCGGTTTTCCCCGCCGAAGAATATCCCTCCAGAATCGCCTTACGCCCTGTGCCTTCGAGCACAACTTTCTGCATCATGGCGCGCATCTCAGCGGCGGTGTAAGAAGAAATCACCCGCCGCGACGTTGCCGGATGGAACGCCACCGTCTGCGGCGCGTTCTTAGGAGAGCTGTTTGGAGCGAGCGTTCCCGCCACGATGCGCGGCGCAACCCACACGCCGTCGTTGGCAAATGTGCCCACCAGTCCTGTCAGTTGCAGTGGCGAAATCCCAATTTCCTGCCCCATCGAAATCGCCGCAATCGAAACCTTCGACCAGCGGCTCACCGGCTTGGTGAGCCCGCGAGTTTCGCCCGGCAATTCGATTCCCGTCTGCTGCCCAAATCCAAACGCGCGAATGTATTTGTAGAAGCGGTCTTCGCCCAGCCGTAGCGCGATCTTGATCGAGCCTACATCGCTCGACTCCGCCAGCACTCCCCACACCGGAAGAAGACCGTGCGGCTCCGCATCGTGGATGCGCATCCCGTTATAGACGATCGATCCCATCTGGCAATCGAAAACTTCGTCGGGATTGGTGAGTTTTTCTTCCAGCGCCGCCGAAATCGTGACCAGCTTGAACGTGGAGCCGGGCTCGTAGACATCGCTGACGGCGCGATTCTTCATCGCCGCTGCCGTCACTTCCTTGCGCAGATTGGGATTGAATGTGGGACGGTTGGCCAGCGCCAGAATTTCGCCGGTGTGCGGATTCTCGACGATCACCGTGCCGCTAATGGCTTGGGTGTCGTGCATGGCCTGCTCGAGTTCCTTTTCGGCGATGTACTGAATATGCTCGTCAATGGTGAGCACCAGATTCTCGCCCGGCTCGGGCTGTTTCTCGATGTCGGAGAACCACTGCCTGCGCGCATCGACCGAGATGATCATCCTTCCCGGCTTGCCGCGCAGTTCTCCATCGAACTCGCGTTCGATGCCGCTCAGCCCAGCGTCATCCATGCCAGCCGCACCCACCACCTGTACCGCCAGATCGCGCTTGGGATAGAAACGCTTCGGCTCTTTCTGAAAATGGATGCCTTGCAGATTCAGCGACCGGATGCGCTCGATGGTTTCGTCGTCGGCTTTGCGCGCCACCCAGCAGAAACTCTTGTGATTGCGGCAGTCGGCCAGGACCACGCGCGGGTCCTCTTTGGTGATGCGCGCGATCAGCGAAACCGCCGTGGGCAAGTCTTTCACTTCCTGGGGCACGGCAAAAGCCGAATCGACCAGGACGGACATCGCCAGTTCATGCCCGGCGCGGTCATAGATAATGCCGCGTGGCGGCGTGAGGTCGATGGGGCGCTGCTGCTGGTGCTCTTCCTGCTTTACGAAGCTGCCGTAGCGGAAGATTTGCAGATAAACCAGCCGGAAGCAGATCACACAGCACCACAAAAACAGCACTCCACCCAGCAGGTAGAGCCGGTGATTCTTGCTGAGATTGGAGTCAGCCGTGATGGAAAACGCCTCTAGTTGTTGGTCGTTAGACGTTGGTCGCTTAGACAAGCATGCGGCCCACCGGCACGGCGAACCGCCAGATAAATTCGTGTGGGGACGGGCGACTCGCCCGTCCAGATCGAGCGAAGCTCGGCTGCTGTCTCTACTGTCCTGCCATCACCCTCGCTGGCTCCGCTTGCGCCATCACCGGGGCGCTTGCATCGGCCGAGGCGCTATCCATGCGGATCACCTGTCCCGGTTCCGGCGGGGCAAACCCCTGGCGACGCGCCATCACATCAATCCTTTCCGGATCGCGCAGTGACGAATCCTCGAGCCGCAGCGCCCGGTTCATCTCGGTCAGCCCGCTGAGCTCGCGCTTGGCCGATTCGATCTGGTAGCCGTACTCGATCGCACGAAAGTGCTGCCACGCGTAGGTGAATACCAGAAGAAATAGGAAGGCGAGCGCCGTACCAAACTGTTTCATCTCGCGATTGCGGCGCGGGTCTTCCACTTTTACCAGCCGCGAGTTGTCGATTGCCTTGGCAAAATAAATCTCGGGAGTCCCCGTCCACAAGGTTCTCCGCCCCGCCGCGGGTTGAATTGCCGCCGCTGCTGCAGCCATTATGCCGCTCCCGCAAAAGCCGGTTGATTCTGCGCCGGTTGTGCATACATAGCTTCCAGCATGCGCAATTCCATTTCTTCGACGGTTTCGCGGCGCTGTTGCGTACGCGCTTCCACTCGCTCTACCGTCGCCATCAGATCATTAATCAACGTGCCCGTGTACATTTCCCAACCTCAGTCTGGATTCCTACCACGGAACCCTAAATTCGGACCCTAGACCTCGGACCTTTACACCACTTCGACCTCGCCCGCTCATGCTGAGGTCCGAGGTCCGAGGTGGCTTTTCAAATTCTTTCCGCCGCTCTCAGCTTCGCGCTGCGAGCCCGCGGGTTGCGACCGCTTTCTATTTCCGAGGCCGTCACTGGCTTTTTCGTGAGTACCCGGAAGTACTTGTACTGATTCGCTCCCTCACGGAAGGCATCCTTTACGATGCGATCTTCCAGCGAATGAAAACTGATCACCACCACGCGTCCGCCCGGCTTCAGAACCCGGGACGCCGCTTGCAGCAGCGCCCGCAGATCGTCCAGTTCACGGTTTACGAAGATTCGGAGCGCTTGAAAAGTTCGGGTCGCCGGATGAATTCGCCTTTGTTCAGAATTCATTGGCCGGGCCGCGGCTGATATGACATCCGCAAGATGTGCGGTAGATCGTATCGGCCGCGACCGGACAATGGCTCTGGCGATTCTCCGCGACCTCCTTTCCTCTCCGAATTCGTAAATCACATCGGCAAGCTGTCGCTCGTCGAGGTGGTTTACCACTTGTTCGGCGGTACGCTCCGACTGCGGGTCCATCCGCATGTCGAGCGGTCCTTCCGCCTGAAAACTAAATCCGCGCGCCGCATCGTCCAACTGCAAACTGCTCAATCCGATGTCGGCCAGTAGACCGTCGATAGTCGCTGGTCGTTGGTCGTTCGCCAGATCTGCGAACGATCGATGCAGCAACGTAATCGCCGGCCAGTCGGTTTCGCCAGCGGCTAACGACGAACGACCAACGACGAGTTTCCTTCGCGCGATTGCCAGCGCCGCCGGATCCTTATCGAGCCCAATCAAATGTCCCGGTGCGCCGAGGCGTCTTGCGATTTCTAAGCTGTGCCCGCCCAAGCCCACCGTGGCGTCGATATAAGTCCCGCCACGCCGCACGTTTAAAAAGTCGATCGCTTCTTGTAAAAGAACCGGAACATGGCTTGCTCCGCTGCCGCCACCATGCCCAACCCCCTGAGGGGTGTCTGTTGAACCCTCGCCCACTAGATGCCCAGTTCGTCGAGCGTCTTCTCATCGTCAGGCGTGAACTTTTCTTCCCGAACTTTCTGCTGATACGCTTCGATGTTGCGCACTTCCAAGTAGGTCTGATACCCGCTCACAGCGACCTCGCCTTTGATCTGCGCCGCCTCGCGCAGCAGTTGCGGAATGAGCAGCCTTCCCTGCCCGTCCATCTCGACGACCTGTCCCCAATAGTTCACCTTGCTCAAGAACTTTTTCTTCGTAGGATTGAAGGTAGAGAGCCCGGCCAACTTCTGCTCGATCCGCTCCCATTCCTCGAAGGGATACACTTGAGCAACATCCCCATCCAAACTTGTGATGTAAAATTGTTTCCCGTATTTCTCGTCGATCACCCGCTTGAACTCGGCCGGGACCTTCAACCGTCCTTTTTCGTCGACGCGAGTTGGGTGATTGCCGCGAAACATGTTCTTTCTGTGTCATCCTCAGGCGACTTGGTTTTGGTCGCCGAAGGATCTGGGCGCGCCGCGCGAATCGACCGCGTTCTTTGCGGGCGAACAAATCGCGGGTTTGGCGCGCTCCCTTATGAGCTACGACCACAACAAGGGAGGTAAGAGCGGCGCAAAGTTTGGTCAAACTCGGTCGGTTCGGGCTGTTTATCGTGCTTTCGGGTCGGTTTCCCACCGGCTCCTCGTTATCGGCTTTTCGCTCCCACGACCTTAATTGTCCAGACCACTCTGTACCACTTTGTACCACATCTTAGCCGTAAGTCGTTTATTGTCAAGCATAAACTTGAAGGTGACAGTCCAACTCCAGGGCAGGCTTCAGAAACTACGAGGACTTGTGGTTAACCACTCGAACGACCACAAGCAGTTGGGTTTACACTTTATGTTCATTCGCCATTTCTTCGCTAACTTTCCGCTTGCACTCCGCGCCCAGCGCGGACTTTCTTGTGGAAAAAAGCTCCAGAAGCCCGGCGCGACGCGGAAGGCTCACGCTCGTGCGAGCACATTCGCCGGGCGCGATTGCTTCTGGTTCTCACCCTCCAGCCCGGGTCGCTGCGGCTGATGTTTTTCTTTCTGTTTTAGCATCTCATTGATCTGTCTTACCAGTTGCATTAGCGTCTCGTGATCCTGCTCTTTAGAGGCCCGTTCACAGAGTTCCCGGAAATTGGGATCGTCTTCTGGCTTTAACAAGACCATTCCTCCTCGTCGACCCTGGGTAGAAGCACAGACCTTTTATCGCCTTCCAGCATGCAATGCACATAGAGTGAACCCATGAATCCTCAATGCAGTTTCGGTACCATTTAGTCATCAGGTAATTCCTGTAGACCAACGGTCTCCCCGAAATTCATCACCGTCTCGCACCTTCACTCCAAACTTTGGGATTACAATGAAAGATGTCAGGTTGGCACTACCTGTTCTTTCGTCAGGTTTTTCGCCTCGGACAATGACAGAGCGCTTCTCTTCCATCCTGCGACCTCCCACCGCCGTGGGTCGTTACACGTTCTCCATCTTGGCCATGGTGTTTGCCATCTGCCTGCGTGTCCTGCTGTCGCCATTGTTCGGCGCAAACGTCCCGTACCACGCCATCTGGGCCGCCATTGCCTTTTCCGCGTTGTGCTACGGAGTTGGTCCGTCCATCGTTTCGACCATCCTCGGATTGCTCGCCATTTCCTTTCACATTCCCGGGGTGCCCTACACCAACATCTCCTCCACCGGAATTCCCGGAATGTTCAGCTTCCTCATCTTCGCCGGGGTGATTGTGGCGCTGGGCGAAGCCAGCCGCCGCGCCACCGCTAGACAGGCTGAAGCCAAACTCGAGGCACACAGAGTCCGTATTCAGTTCGAAGCCTTCATGGATAACAGTCCGGGGGCGGCTTACATCAAGGATCCTGACGGCCGCTACGTCTATTGCAATCGCACCGCCGCCCGCCTAACCAGCGTTCCCGATCTGGTGGGCAAGACCGATTTCGACGTCTATCCCCCGGAGTTGGCTGCCGCTTATCGCGAGCACGACATGCACGTGCTGCGCGAGGGCAAACCCATGGAGTTCCTGGAGCAAACCATCGCCTCCGACGGCAGCAGGCACGACTGGCTCAGCATCAAGTTCCCTCTCACCGATACGGAGGGCCGTATTCTTCTGGGCGTCAAGTCCTTCGACATTACCGAGCGCGTGCGCGCCGAGGAAGCTCTGCGCGAGGCCCGCGATCAACTGGAAAAGCGCGTGCAGGAGCGCACCGCCGAGCTCAGCGCGGCCAACGAAAGTCTGCGCGAGCTTTCCGCGCGCCTGCTGCTGATCCGCGACGAAGAACACCGCCGCATTGCGCGCGAGTTGCACGACAGTGTCGGCCAGTTGCTGGCCGCTCTCAGTATGAACATTGCCCTGCTCCGCGACGAGCAACACCAGCCGGATTCACAACTTGCCAAGACGATCGACGAAAGCGCCGCTCTGCTCGATCAGGCGAACCGCGAAATCCGCACCATCTCCCATCTCTTGCATCCGCCCCTGCTCGATGAAGTGGGACTGGCTTCGGCCCTGCGCTGGTATGTTGACGGTTTCTCCGAGCGTAGCAACATCCGCGTCGATCTTCACATCGCCGGAATCGACCGCCTGCACCGTGATTCCGAGATCACGCTGTTCCGCATCGTGCAGGAGAGCCTGACCAACATCCATCGCCATTCCGAGAGCGAAACCGCCAGCATTCGCGTCTATCCCGAGAACGGCCGCGTGGCCGTGGAAGTGCAAGATGCCGGCAAAGGAATTTCTAAAGCCCGGCAAGCGGTATTGAATTCTCACGGCCGCATCGGCATCGGCATTCGCGGCATGCGCGAACGCGTGCGCCTGCTCGGCGGTTCCCTGGACATCGTGTCGAACGGTCGCGGCACCGTGGTCCGCGCTACCCTGCCCGTTTCTTCGGGATCGGCGGGCAACAACGTGGCCTAATCCCGGCGCGGGCTGGACTCCCAAGTGTCTGAGGTCCGACGCCGGAGGGCTGACTCGCCGGGCCCAGCCGTGCGGCACCTTTGAGTCTAGCGGCTGCTGTGAATTACTCCCGCCTCCACCGAGATCGAGTATGACTCTCCACCCTCCCCGCTCCAGGCGCGCACGTCGAACACGGCTCCCGTCGGCGCCTGATATGCGGCGACGTTGCGCAAGGTCAAAGCCTGCGCGGGTTTGCACACCGCCGGTGCTTCCGTCACCTGCAGGAAATAGACGCCCATGCCCGTGCCCACCACTTTCGCGCGGCCGCTGGCTTCCACCAGCAATGCCGATTTCTCGTCGATGGCAATTTCGCGCGGTGTTTTCGACCAGCCATCCTGCACAATGCGTGCCAGAAATCCCAGGCTGCGCCCCAGGCGCTCGCGCTTCATGGAATGACTATCGGTAAGAATATTCTCGAGGCCGGGCACCTTCAGAAAATCGCGCACCGGTGTAATCCGGTTCATGTAGGGATCGGCGAGGACCTCAGCCGACGAAAGATCGCGTTTATATCCTTTGTCCGCCATCGAGCCATACACAAACTGGCCCAGCACCGCCAGCCCCGCGCTGGTTCCTCCAATGGGCTTGCCCGCTGCCACATGTGCGTTGATGGCATCCTGAACGGGCGTTTCCTTCCAGAAGTTGACGTAGCGCGACTGATCGCCCCCCGCGATGAAGATAGCTTCGGCCTGCGCGATGATTGCGGCTACGCGAGGCTCCTGCGCCGCTTTCCGGCTTGGAATGATCAGCGTCGCCACGGAGTTCGCTTGGCACAGTCCGGCGACGTAGGGGTTGTAGTCGGCGCCGCCGTGCGCGCGCAGAATCAGAAAATCACCGCCGTTGGCCTTGCCGCACAGCCAGCGGAACGCCTCGTCGAGGTCAGCGCCCCCGCCCATCATGGCGATTCCGGCTTCGGCGTGGGCCTGCGCGTCCTGCGCATTGCCCAGGCGCTTGTATTTGTAGGAAGCCGCGACGGCGACGCCGCTGCAAATACCCAGAAGAAGAATCTGTGACAGCACTTCCGACAGTCTCATGGCTTCCCGACTATACCGCGAGGTCTCTCGCCACCTGCACGGCTGGAAGGTGAACATGAATGGCGGCAGGCTGATGGGACAGAACGCCGGCACTTCACCAGAGAGGACGCCTCACCACAAGAGGACACAGAGAGGTTTGTTCTTTCTTCGTGCCGGAGCCTGCCCTGAGCGGAGTCGAAGGGTGTCTCCGTGGTGTAGATGCTTACTTCGCCGGCTCGACGAACACGGCCGTGCCATAGGCCAGCACTTCGGTGACGCCCTGCATGACTTCAGTGGCGTCGTAGCGTGCGCCGACCACCGCGTTTCCACCCAGTTCGGCCGCGTGCTGCAGCATCAGGTCGAAGGCTTCCCGGCGCGTCTTCTCGCACAAATTGGTGAGCAGCGTGATGTTGCCGCCGACCAGCGTCTGCAATCCCGCGCCGATGGTTCCGAAAATCGAACGCGAGCGCACCACGATGCCGCGCACCACACCTAGCGTGCGCGTCACCCGAAAGCCGTCGAGTTCGAACTGCGTCGTGACCATGTTGTGCGCCACCATTCGTCCGCCGCCTGCGTAGCTAGTTGCCATTCGCTTGTCCCTCTCTTGATTGTTTTCCGAAAGCCCCGGCGAGGTAACTATAGCGCGAGTGCGCAATCGGGGCGAATATTTTGAAGCCAGACCTCCGAGAAAGTCCGAAGCCCGACTTGCTACTCCAGTTCGGCGCGGACGAAGAATTCCTCCGTCGACGCATCGTACTCGATGTGCAGAATGTTGGGTTTGCAGCAGACCTGGCAGTCCTCGACATAGTCCTGCCGCCGTCCCACGGATTCATCCACCGCGGTGGAGTTCCATTCACCGCAACCCGCGCATTGAAATCCGGCTTCCATGAGGCAATTATCTCTCACGTCCGAGAGGACGTTCGGACCTCAGACGTCGGACCTCGGTTACTTTGAATCCTGATTTCGAGGTTGAAAATCAGCGATCCCGGAGTCTGATTTGAGTGGCGTCCCGCTTGCGCAAAATGAATTGGCAACGGGAAATCGCGAATCCCTATAATAGCGGTTCATGGCTCGATTCATTCCGTCGAATCCTGGAGGCTTCATGATCTCGCGGCGGCGGTTTCTGGAGGTTGGTGGTGCAACGGGATTTGCAGTAGCGGGAGTTGCGGCCGCTTCTCGTCCGCTGGTCGCGGTGCCGGAGCAGTCCAGCCATTCGCCGCTGCCGCCGTCTCTCGCGCAACTGAAGTCGCGCAAGAGCGAGGCCGTGCCGATCACTCGCGAAGAGCGCGGAGCGCGCCAGGAGCACGCACGCAAGTTGATGGGCGAAAACGGGATCGACGCCATCGTGCTCATGGAAGGCACGTCGTTGGGTTATTTCACCGGCATCCGCTGGTGGGGCGGCGAGCGCTTGTTCGCGCTGCTGCTGCCGGCGAAGGGTGCGGCGTTTTATGTGTGTCCGGCTTTCGAAGAGGGACGCGCGCGCGAACAGATCGCCAATTCTCCCGACGCCGAGCGCGCCGATGTGCGCACCTGGCAGGAAGACGAGAACCCGTACCACTTGCTCGCTCAGGGACTTAGCGAACGCGGGATGGCCACGGGCAAGCTGGGAATTGAAGAAACGGTGCGCTTCTTCTTCGCCGACGGAATCGCAAAAGCCGCTCCGCAGACAACGCTCACGAGCGCGACTCCGGTCACCGCAGGCTGCCGCATGATCAAGAGCACACATGAGATCGCGCTGATGTGTCTGGCGGCGCAGGTGACTTTGTCGGCGTACGAAGCGGTTTATCGCGCCCTACGCGAGGGCATGACACAGGCCCATGTCGCGGATTTGATTTCAGCCGCTTACGGGCAGTTGGGATTTCCCGGAGAAGCCAGCGTGGAAGTGGACGAATACACTGCGTATCCGCACGGCTCGACGACGCCGCAGGTGATTCGCGAAGGTTCGATCGTCATGATCGACGACGGCTGCACCGTCGAGGGCTATCAATCGGACATCACGCGCACGTTCGTGCTGGGCAAGGTTCCGGAAAAATCCGGCAACAAAATGAAAAGAGTCTTCGACATCGTGCATGGCGCGCAGTCAGCGGCGCTGGCTGCGGCGCGTCCGGGAGTGGAGTGCGGCGCAGTCGATGCGGCGGCGCGTAAAGTGATTGCCGATGCTGGCTACGGACCTGATTACAAATACTTTGCTCATCGCCTGGGCCACGGTCTGGGCATGGACGGACACGAGTGGCCGTACCTGGTTCGCGGCAATGCGACAAAACTCGCCGCGAACATGACCACCAGCAATGAGCCGGGCATTTACATTCGCGGCGAATTCGGCATCCGCCTCGAAGACGACATGCACATCACGGAAAGCGGTGCGGAGTTGTTCACGCCGCAGAGTTTGTCGCTGGAAGATCCGTTCGGGAAAGCGTGAAGCTCCGCACTAAGGGCGAATCGCACACACAACCCCTCTTGCGAACTTGCCCCCGCCTGTCGTCGTGCAGTAGAGGACGTTCCCTTTGTCGAGGGTCAAGCCCCTGACGGCTCCCTCGCGTCTCTAAGCAAGGAGCAGAGAAAAAAGACCCTCCACCTGCGTGCCGTGACTTCGGAGAGTGAGCGCCCTAGGATGATGGGGCGATGTCAACGATAAGAAACTGGCTGTTTTCCGCACTGGGCACGGCTTTTGCGGCGCTCACATTAAGCGCCGCTCCAGCTCGCGCGCAGCAGGCGCCTCTGCCGCTCGGCACCATTAACAAAGGAGCGATCGTCCAATTGCGATCCTGCCCCTCCGGATATTATCCGGGAATGACCTGCTTCCAAGGCGAAGTAGCGGGCTGCCAGAACGCGGTCAACCTCGGCTTCATCTACGGGTACAAGAATCCGGCGGAGGAGGTAATGGGAAGCATAGTGTTCCTGCAAGGCGGAGGCGGCACCAACGCGTACTCCGACCCAAACTATGCGGAAAAGTACCTCGCACAGGGCTACCAAGTGGTGTATGTGACGTGGAATACAGATTGGGAATTCAGCAACGGGGCCTCAGGAACCAGCATTAAGAATGCGGCCTGCCGTCCGGCGACAATCCTCAACTATATCTACCAGAATCTTTATAGCCGGGGAGGAATGTGCGCGCAGGGAAGCAGCGCGGGCTCCGGGGCCGTGGCCTATTCGCTGGCATGGTACGGAAGCGCGAGCTATCTGGATAATGTTGAATTGCTGTCGGGTCCGGTGTTCGGGGATATCGAGCAAGGATGCGTGGTGCCCAACGCGCCCACGGTGAACGTGTGCGCTACGGGACAGTATGGCTGCGATGGGGAGGAATGGCCGGACAGTCCCGCCTACATCGATAGCGACCAGAACGCCGTTGGGCAATGGTCGGGCCAGCCCAGTTGCAACAAAGGAAAAACCACAACGGAAATTGCCGACTCGACCTGGAAAGAGATGAGCATCGTGGACGGCACCAACAATCCGAGCTTCAGCTATCCGCAAACGGCTTTGGCGGGCTGGCTGTGCAGCAATGTCGACACAGATCAGAACAATTCTGCCGCGCAGGGCGAATTTTTCTATGAGCAGTTCACCAGCTCCCGGCAAGCTGCGGAGTACTCGGTGACGCGAATTGACCATTGCCTCCGCGCCGAGGGAGTCACCTACGGGGAAACTCCGCAAGGCGAAAACGGATTCGTCGCGATCAGCGACCACATGATTGCAGGCTGCGTAAAGCGCCACTGAAACTTGGTGGATTGGACGGAGCGCACCGAATCCAGATTCGAGTGCGGATGACCTGTGTCCACTGGTGTGAGAGAAAAAAGACCCCACACCTCGGTGGGGTGGCTCCGGAGGAGCCAGTGTCCTAGGATAATGGGGCAATGTCAACCATGAGAAACTGGATGTTTTTCGCTCTGGGCGCGGCTTTTGCGGCGCTCATCTTGAGCGCGATTCCGGCTCGCGCGCAGCAGGCGCCACTGCCGCTCGGCACCATTAACAAGAAAGGGATCCTGCAATTGCGGTTCTGCCCCAGCGGATATTACCCGGGCATGACCTGCTTCCAGGGTGAAGTAGCGGATTGCCCGAGCGCGGTCAACCTTGGCTTCACCTACGGGTACAAGAACCCGGCGGAGGAAGTGGTGGGAACCGTAGTGTTCCTCGAAGGCGGAGGCGGCACCAGCGCCTACCTGGACCCGAGCTACGCACAAAAATATCTTGAGCATGGCTATCAAGTGGTGTATCTGGCATGGGATACAGATTGGGAATTCAGCGACGGAAACTCGGGAACCAGCATTAAGAATGCGGCGTGCCGCCCGGCTACATTCCTCAACTACGTCTACCAGAATCTTTATAGCCGGGGCGGAATGTGCGCCCAGGGAGACAGCGCGGGCTCCGGGGCTGTGGGCTATTCGCTGGCGTGGTTCGGAAGCGCGAGCTATCTGGATAACGTTGAATTGCTGTCGGGTCCGGTGTTCGGGGATATCGAGCAAGGATGCGTGGTGCCCAACGCACCCACGGTGAACGTGTGCGCCACGGGACAGTATGGCTGCGATGGAGCAGAGTGGCCGGACAGTCCCGCCTACGTCGATGGCGACCAGGGCAATGTTGGGCAATGGTCGGGCCAGCAGAGTTGTAACAAAGGAAAAACCACCACGGAAATTGAAAACTCGACCTGGAAAGAGATGAGCATCGTGGACGGCACCAACAATCCGAGCTTCAGCTATCCGCAAACGGCTTTGGCGGGCTGGCTGTGCAGCAACGTCGATACGGTGCAAAACAATTCCGCCGCGCAGGGAGAATTTTTCTATGAGCAGTTCACCAGCTCCCGGCAAACCGCCGACTACTCCGTGACTCGAATCGACAATTGCACAGGCCCCGAAGGAGTTAGCAGCGGTGTAACCCCGCAGGGCGAAAACGGATTCATGGCGATCAGCGATCACATGATTGCGGGCTGCGTGGAGCGCCACTGATTCTACAGCACGTCACCAGCGCAACTGGCGCAGATACTGGTAGCTGGTCTGGAGGCTGTCAAAGGCAGCGGCGGGTTTGTCGTGCTCGACGATGTAGTGCTTGATTCCGGCTTTCTTCGATTGGGCAAAGATGCGCTTCCAGTCGATGACGCCGCTGCCCACCTCAGTCATATCTTTGAGCGTGTCTCCGAAATCCTGGCCGCCCGCCTGAGAGACTGTAGGGAGCTTTTTCATGTCTTTGACGTGGACCAGGGGGAAGCGTCCGGGATAGCGATTGAAGTACACGAGTGGATCGCCACCGCCAACAATGATCCAGCAGAGATCCAGTTCCATCTTCACCAGATTGGAATCGCATTCCTCGAGCAGCGTGTCGTAGGGAAGTTTGCCGTTGACGGGGAGAAACTCAAACCAGTGGTTGTGGTAGGCGAACTGAATGCCGGCCTTGTGGCTGGCTTCTCCGGCGCGGTTGAAGGTTTCGATGGCCTGCTTCCAGCCGTCGGGCTGCTTGCGGATTTCTTCGGGAATCCAGGGACAAACGATGTAGCTTTGGCCGATGGTTTTTGCGGACTCGATCTGAGCTGGCCATTTGTCGCCGAGCACGTCATAGGGAACGTGGCACGCGGGCGAGACCAGGCCGTGGCGGTCGATGGCGGCGCGAACATCTTTGGGGGAGTGGTCGAAGTAGCCGGCGAATTCGACTTCTTTGTAGCCGATGGCGGCGACCTTGGCGAGAGTGCCGTCGAAATCCTGCTTCATCTGATCGCGCACGGTATAGAGCTGCACGCCGATGTTGCCAAGCTTGCGGTCGGCTGCGGCCCAACTGAAGCGGCCAGGAAAAAGAGCGGCGGTGGCGATGGCAGCAGATTGAGCGAGAAAAGTGCGGCGTGTGGGCATGGCGTTTCTCCAGTGCGGTGCGGACTTGCCATCCGCATTATACGCAGGGAAGTGTGATCGCGCAGCCCTACCGTCAGAAGATTGGGTTTAGGGTTTGCGGTTTGGAAACCAAGTCTTGAACTAGCCAGCGTGCTTAGAAACCCTAAACAAACCATTTGCGGCCAGCTTTCCCGCAGACCTTGACCGCCGAAACGCACGATCCATGAGCACTTCCCGGCTTCGGGGTCTTCTGAGGTAGGCCGAAAGTCCTCATTGACAGGCTCCGCCCGTGGAGTACGATGTGAGGCGCTTACAGGGAGGATAACGATGTCGAACTGGATGCAACATCAGGGCTGGATTCGGAAGAGGCGTCTGCGGGCGGCAGGTACCGCGCTGGCGTTGGCGGTCGTGCTGGTGGCGCCGGTGATTGCGACCCAGGTGGCGAGAGCGCAAACCTTCGACTCACTGCACAGCTTTGACGGCACGGACGGCTATTCGCCCGAGGCAAGCCTCGTCCAGGCCACCAACGGGGACCTCTACGGGACAACTCAGGTGGGTGGGGCCAACGATGACTGCACGTTCTATGGAGCTGCGGCGGGCTGCGGCGCAGTCTTCAAGGTCACCCCAACTGGCACGCTGACCACGCTTTACAGCTTTTGCTCGAAGAGCGGTTGCACGGACGGTAGCTACCCCGCTCCCGCGGCGCTGGTCCTGGCCACCAACGGGGACTTCTATGGGACAACGACCAGCGGCGGAACCGACGGCCAGGGCACGGTTTATAAGATCACGCCGAGTGGCACACTGACCACGCTGCTCAGCTTCGACAACAGCAACGGCGCCGACCCCAGCGGCGGGCTGGTCCAGGCCACAAATGGTGACCTCTACGGGACAACGTACTTCGGCGGGGCCTACGGCCAGGGCACGATCTACAAAATCACCCTGGGCGGCACACTGACCACGCTTTACAGCTTTTGTCCGCAAAGCGGTTGCGCAGACGGCCAAGCGCCCTACGGGGCATTGGTGCAGGGCACCAATGGGGATTTCTACGGAGCCACGGTCAGCGGTGGGGCGAACGGCGACGGCGCGGCCTTCAAAGTCACCCCAAGCGGCACGCTCACCACGCTGCACAGCTTCGACTACACCGACGGCAAAAACCCCAATGCGGGGCTGGTCCAGGCCACCAATGGGGATTTCTACGGGACCACGTTTTACGGCGGGGCCTACAATTCCCCCTACGGCTACGGCACGATCTTCAGGATGACTCCAACTGGCACGCTAACGACGCTACTCAGTTTTGACGACACGGACGGTATATGGCCGACGGCGGGGCTGATCCAGGCCACCGACGGGGACCTCTACGGCGCTACACAGGGCGGCGGCGCTAACGGCATAGGTGGCACGATCTACAAAATCACTCCCACCGGGACGCTGACCACGCTTTACAGCTTTTGCTCCCAAACCGATTGCAAGGATGGCTACGGCCCCCTGGCTGCGCCGGTCCAGGACACCAATGGAAACTTCTACGGGACAACGTGGCTGGGCGGGACCAGCGCCACCTGCACTAGCTGTACGCCGCCGGGGACGGGGTATGGGACGGTCTTCAGCCTGTCTGTGGGTCTGGGGCCGTTCGTGGAAACGCAGCCCACCTCAGGAACGGTGGGAACGGCCGTCAAGATTCTGGGAACGAACTTGACGAGTGCGACCAGCGTTACGTTTAACGGCACGGTTGCGGTCTTCAAAGTGGCGTCGAGTTCAGAGATCACGACCACCGTGCCCACCGGCGCAACCACCGGCACAGTCAAGGTGGTAACCTCCAAGGGCACGCTTTCGAGCAACGTGAAATTCCGCGTGGCGGAATAACAGTTAGGCCGAATGCAAGAGCCGCTTCCTCGTCGAGGCGGCTTTTGCTTTGCAGCAGGGTCTTGTTAGAGGCTCTTGGGAGTACGTACAACCAATGCTGTTCCCTTGGTGGGGACCTTCTGCCCTCGTGGTTCGAACCCCAGCTCTCTAAGAAGCTAGCCTACTTCGACGGCACCACCTGCAAGTTATTGGTGACCGAGAAAATGCCGGAGACGCCGTTGGCACGCAGCCCGGCGACGTTCTTATCGGTTTCGTTATCGACGACGCCTTCGAGCGAGACATGCCCGTTCTTGACGATGATGCGGATGGGCTTCTGCACCCCGAGAGCGTACTTTTCCAGCATCGGATAGCCGTAAATGGCACGGTACAGGCGCATGCGCGACTGGTCATCCATGCCCGAGGCAGGCAGAACTTCAATTTGATTAACGACGTGTTCCACTCCTTCAATGTGCTTGACGGCGTTCTCGGCATCGGACTTGAGCGAAGGGCGGACCACCTGGCCGAGCAGGGTGACGGTGCCGCCATCTACTCTGTAAGCGATGTTGTCGAAGACGCCGAACCAGGGCAGCATCAGCAGTTCGTGGCGGACTTCTCTCTGGATGCGTTCCTGGGCGCGAGCCGAGACCTGGTCGCGGGCGTCCTGGGCGGTGGCAGGGGAGAGATTAAAAACGGCCACTGCGAACAGAGCAACAACGAATGTGAATGTGCGGTGCTGCATAACGCCTCTCTTTTCTTCGCTTTCAAACTCTTCGCTTCAAACCTTCGGTCGCCGGGAATGAAAAGCAGCCTGTTCCGAACCGATCCGCCTGCGAAATATCCTCAAGGCGGCGACCAGAAGCATAAGTGGCACGACCCCAGCCAGATCAGGAGAGCAGTTGAATGCTGCTCACGTAAATCGTGCTGGTAGCGGAATCCAGAGTGCCGGAAACTTTCACGCGCTTGCCCGCAAATGGTTTTGACTTTTCCTGATCGTCGAGCCGATAGTTCGCCTTGGCGGCAGTTTGCAGAACGAACTTGTTGCCCACTTTCAGGATGGTTCCGGTGAAGCTGTCGGCTGCGGCTTTCCCCGCGTCCGGAGGCTGGGATTCTTGCGCAGGCTGATCCTTAGGATCGGACTGCCGTCCGCCCTTGTTGTCGGGAGGGGGCAGCGGCTGCGGCTGCTGCGCCAGAGGCTGGGGCTGCAGCAACGTGGAACAGGCGATCGACTGCGAACCGGGAACTCCAGCCTGACCGACGGGAGCTAAGTTTGAGCAGGGCCGCTGGGCCAGCGCATCTGCCATTAGAACCGACAGGAACAGGAACACTACGAATCGTTTCATGGCCACCTCAAGACTCAGAGTCAGCAGGAGAAAACGCCTCACGACTAAGCCAGCACATCATTTTAACGCAATGCGATGGCACGCAAGCGCCAGGCTATATGCCTCTTAAACTGCCGCCAGCAGATCTTCAACCATAGAATTTCTACCATCATCGGAAAAATTGGTCTCTGAGGTTAATCCTGTAAAATGTTGCAGCTGTTCGCTGTAGGATATCTCCTTTGTGATCAATGGAATGGCACGAACGGATGATCCTGCGGGTGGCCATTCTCTTGCAACGGTGTAAGCTTCCATTCTGAAATTCTCCTGATTCTTTATTTAGGTGACCGGACTTGGTCGAACCGGATGGATCGGATTCGACTGCCGGGTTCGATTTCAAGCGAGGCGTTCGATGCCCCATTTGAATCCGCATGACGTGATGACGATGTTTGCCGCGCTGGCTACGCTGCTGGGCTGCGCCAAGCTGGCAGCCGAGTTGATGCATAAGATTGGCCAGCCTTCGATTCTGGGCGAGATTTCTGTGGGGATTTTTCTGGGGCCGACGGTGCTGGGCCACTACCGACCCCATCTGTACGAGGCGCTGTTTCCCACGACCGGGCCGATGCCGATCGTGCTCGACACCGTGACCACGCTGGGAGTGGTGTTTTTTCTTCTGACGGCGGGCTTGGAGATCGATTTGCGCAGCATCTTCCGGCAAGGCAAGAGCGCGCTGCTGGTGAGCGTTTTTGGCGTGGCGTTTCCTTTCGTGGCCGGTTTCGCGGCGGCCGGAACTTTTCCCAATTACATGGGAGCGGAAGCCGGCGCGGACACGCTGATTTTCGCGCTATTCGTGGGCACGGCACTTTCGATTTCGGCGTTGCCGGTGATCGCAAAGATTTTGATGGACCTGAATCTTCTGCGCACGGAGATGGGAACGGTCATCATCTCTTCGGCGATGTTCGACGACTTGGTGGGATGGATCTTGTTCTCGTTCGTGCTGGGGATGATGCATCCGGCCGCGGGAGGCAGCCTGGCCACCAGCACGAAACACACCATCGTCCTGGTGCTGTTGTTCGTGGGACTTACGCTGACGTTGGGGCGATGGCTGATCGACAAGATTTTGCCCGTGTTACAGGCGCATACGACTTGGCCCGGCGGCGTGCTGGGTTTCATTTTCACTCTGACGCTGGCGGGAGCGGCATTCACAGAGTATGCCGGAATTCACGCGGTGTTTGGCGCATTCATCCTCGGAATCGCGATCGGGGAATCGGGACATCTGCGCAAGCGGACTTCGGAGAGTATTCATCAAATCGTCACCAACGTGTTCGCGCCGTTCTTCTTCGCCAGCATAGGGTTGCGAATCAACTTCGCCGCCAACTTTCATCTGGGGTTGACGGCGACGGTGATCGGTGTAGCCTGCGTGGGGAAACTGCTGGGAGCGGGCTGGGGCGCGCGCCTCGGAGGTATGGACCGCAATTCTGCGCTGGCGGTGGGGCTGGCCATGAACGCGCGCGGCGCGATGGAAATCATTCTGGGGATTCTTGCGCTGCAAGCGGGATTGATTCGCGATCACATGTTTGTGGCGCTGGTAGTCATGGCGCTGTTTACGTCGCTGCTGTCGGCGCCGGCCATCCACTTCTTAATCCGCAGAAGGCGGACGCTGACGCTGAAAGATGTGGTGGCAAGCAAACTGTTTTTGCCCAGCGTTGCGGCAACAACCCGGCTGGGAGCGCTGCGAGAGTTGTGCGAGATTGCGGCGGAGGCGGTGAGCAATGCGCCGGACAGATTGTTTCGCATCGTCTCGGAACGCGAGCGCGTGCTGGCCAGCGGCTGGGAGAACGGGCTGGCGGTGCCTCATGCGCGCATTAACGGGCTGACCCGCCCGCTGGTAGTGGTGGGAAAATCGGCGGAGGGAATCGACTTCGATGCGCGCGACGGAAAACCGTCGAAGCTCATTATGATGATTCTTACCGGCGACAACCAATCGCAGCACGATTTGCTGGGAGACGCCAGCGAGTTGTTCAGTCACAAGGAAGCAGTGGATCAAGCGGTAAGTGCGAATAGTTTTCTGGAGTTGGTGGCGGCATTGAATGCGCCGGTGCAGTAGGGCGAATTGCCGGACTTAGGATGGAGCAGCGCTCCGGAACATAGCGACGACGCTTTCCGGGAGGGTTTCATCGAGCTTTCGCGCCAGCCATTCCTGCAGTTCCGACTTCTGCTGCAAAGGAAGCGATAGGAACTCCAGCCCCACTTGGCCTCCATCCCCGCGCCAGCATACCTTCGTCTCGGCGAACAGCTGGCCGGTGCAGCCGGGCAGGTTAAACCGTATTGCGACGGACAGGCCCGCATCGAGATCCGCGGGAGCGCTGATAGCCATCCCGCCCTCGCTGATATTTACGGTCAGGCAAGAGAGATCTTGGGGCATACTCGCCCGCACGACGGCGGGAACCTGGACGGGACACCGGAAGTAACGGCGCCGCTCGCGCACTACCAGTCCGTATGCGGCGCGCAGAGTGTTAGTGACCGAAGCAGCAGAGAGCGGCCGCTGGAACACGAAGGTCGAGTTCGACCGCAACGCCGACTGCGGCGTCCCGTCTCGAGGAGCGATCGTAAAGGTAACCGCAGTGCGGTTCGCAGGCGAAAGACGGAGTCGCTCCATAACTCGCCGGGCTTCCTCCCCCAGCTTCAGGTCCACAATGACGGCCTCGAATTTCCGCTTGTTCAACAGACTGCTCACCGTCAACGCTTTGTCGCAGCTCTCCGCGCGTATCGCGAGTGGCTTTAGAGATTCTGTGATTAAGCGGACGGCGGACGCATCGCCGCAAAACACTAATGCTGTTCCCGCCGGCGCCGGATCCGCGATTTTTGTCATTGCCAACTCCAATTCCGGGCGTGTGCATTATACCGTCGAGGCTGGTCGCTTTCCCCGCTCACTTCGGAATTTTGCAGGATCTTCATTTTGAAATCCCCGCTCCCGAATCCGGAACATTTTGGGGAGGCCCGGCGAAGCAAGCCCCCGACCGTGGGCTAGCAGGCCTATCCGGCATCGATGCCGCGTCTTCGCGGACCATCGTGTGCTCGGAACCCAAACTCTCCAGATACTCGTGCGGTTCCTGCCCGACCCCGGAAGACGTCTTTAGATTGGTCAGCGTTCCGAATCTTTCGCTCCGCGCCAGGCCGACGACCACAACCAGCAGAGCCCCGCTCGCGGAGCTAAATATGGCCACTCCAACCATAAGTATATAGCTCATTATTCAATAATCCTCGGTAGCTTTGGAAAACAATGATAAGTCGCCACAGCGCCATAGTTGAGCACTAGCGCGGCTACTGTCAAACTAATAAGCACCGTAGAATAAGACTGGTTACTATTGAAGATAAGACACATGACACATAAGTGGTAGACATTAACTTATTACTTACTAAGTTGTAGATTCGTTAGTGGCGAAGCCGGAGCCGAGCCGGCAGTGCGGGCCACCGGGGAATATCCGCCCTGGGTTGCCGCAGCCCTGCCGGGGGCACGGGAGGACCGGGCGTTTCTCGCTGACAAGAGAAGAGAGAATCGGGTATCCTCAGACGATCAATTAATCCCTGTAGCGGGAGCGTGCATGGCTGATCTAGATGCGGTTCTAGAACAGTTGAAGCAAGAACGAAAACGTACGGAAGGGGAACTGCGACAGCTGGACAAGGTGATTGCGGTGCTGGTGGAGATGGCGGGAATGACAGGAACGCCATCCCGCTATGCCAAACCTGGAGGGCACCGGTTGTCGGCAGCGGCCCGCGAGCGTATCGCGGCAGCTCAAAGAAAGCGCTGGGCAAAGGTACGCGAGAAGTCAACAAAGCAGTAGGGCTCGATCGATTGTTGTAAAGCAGGGGCGCGATTGCGCCCCTTGCTGTTGTGCCGACAAATTGATTCATGGCACAAGCCCCTAGAAGAAAGACCAGCACCACGGTGCAAGCCAGCGCGAACCTGCGGTAAGGTCAAGGCATAGAGACGGTCTCCTCGACTCCGGCTGGAAGCATTCGAGATTACACTGCCGATTCGGTCAAGCTCAATTGCAGGCGGGCGTTTGAGCTGACCAAGCGAATATCGGCACAATTGTTCAGTATCCAGTCGGGACCGGCGCTGCGCAGAACGGAGGTCGCAACCGTAGTAAGAAATGCCACAACCCGCGCCCCAGCGGCTTTGCCCGACTCGATCCCCGCGGGAGCATCTTCCACGACGATGCAATCGTTGGCAGAAAAACCCAGCAGCGAAGCAGCCTTCAGATAAGGCTCGGGATGGGGCTTGCCGTGGGTAATGTCACTGGAAGTGATCAGAAGCGGCGGAAGTGGCAGGCCTGCGGCCTTGATGCGAACTTCCGCCAGAGGACGCGTGGAAGAAGTAACGATGGTCCAGCGATTCACGGGCAGGCTGGACAGGAGCTCGAGCGTGCCCGGCAAGGGGACGACACCCTCGAGGTCTTCGATTTCCCGGAGCTCGACCTTGTGGTTTTCAGCCTCATGATCGGCGAGGGGCAAGTATTCCTGCACTGTGGTGAGGCTGGGACGGCCATGCGCGCGGGCAATGACCTCCCCGGGATTAAAGCCGTGTTCGATGGCCCAACGGCGCCACACTCGCGCCACGGCGGGCGTGGAGTCGATGAGCACGCCATCGAGATCAAATAAGAGAGCACTGCAATGGACTTGGGGCATGATTCTCGACGATCGCGGCATTCTTGTCGATGTCCAGTGGAACCGCCGAGCTTCGCTCGCCTGGACAACCCGGGGGCGGCTGTCCCCACACAGTTACTGCTTGCCTCAAGATCCTAAGATTGCCCTGGATGTTCAGCTACTTTTCTTCGATGATGGCGAGGTCCCTTGACGGCAAGAGAACCTCGCTGCGAAACATCTTATGGAACCCGACATTGTAAATCAAGGAAGTGAACAAGCTCGCTTCTGATTGCCACGCGCGAGGGCGAGCTCGGCGATCTGTCGCTTCGCTGATGACGGCCGTGTAGAGATGCAAAGCGGGATGGCTGAAGCAGTTCCATTTTGAACTTCGGACGTTCCTCGCCGGCGGCCGATCTTTCGTAACCTGATGTGAAAGTCCCTTCTCACGGCCAGGAGAGTTTCCCTTTACCCTAGACTGCGTACCCAGAGACTATGGATCGGGAAAGGCCGTCCGGGCGCATGGTTACGCGCAGGACGCCTTATCCGGCCCATAAACAATTTGAATTGGACTGAGGAAAAACCAGAGCCTACAGTCTGGTAAAAGTGAAAGAACATGCGATGAGGCGACGCTCACTTCAGCGCGGGCCGGTCCGCGAGAGAACGGCGCAATTGTCGTCTTGCCAGATCGGAAGGTAGTCTGTTGACAGTCCGGTGGCTTGAGTTCAAGCAATGACCGTGGATCGAAAAGCAGCCGGCTGTTCGAAGGCCAACGGAGGCTAGCTAAGGTTGGAAAACAAACTGATTGAGGATGGGGTTCCCACCGCCCGCTCCACCAGCGCCATGAATGTGCTGACGCTGGATGAAATCACCAATCTCGCGGCCGAAGGCGGCGAACCGGCGGAAACGCTGATGAACGTCGTGGCCCTCATCGCCAAGAGGTTCGGTACCGACGTGTGCTCGGCATATCTGCTGGAACCGGATCGCGCCAATCTGGTGCTGGCGGCGACTCTGGGACTTCGCCGCGAATGCGTCGGCAATCTTCGGATGGGAGTTCACGAAGGGCTGGCCGGACTGGTTGCCGAACAGGTTCGTCCCGTGGCCGTCGAGCAGGTCAACCGGCATCCGCGCTTCAAATATTTCAGCGAAGCCGGGGAAGACGCCTACCAGTCGTTCCTGGGTGTTCCCCTCATTCATCGGGGAGTGCTGCAGGGCGTGCTCGTGGTGCAAACGGTTGAGGCCAGGGTCTTTCGCGAAGACGAGATCCGAATGCTGACGAAGGCCGCGGCGCAGGTCGCCCCGGTGGTCAGCGAGGCCCGGGCGCTCGACCGATTTATCGCGCCCGTGCAGGAGAGGCTGTGGGCGCTGGCCCGTAATCTATGGGGCAGCTGGGATCATGATTCCACGGGTTTGTTTCTCGATCTCGATCCGGCGCGCTGGAGCGAATTGAATCACAATCCGGTTTCGCTGCTGGCGGAATTTCCGTTGTCCAAGCTGGAAAGCCGGGCGGCACAACTGGTGCTGCATAGCCGCATCAACTACGCCTACCGCCGCTTGCGCGAATACATGGAAGCGGAGCGCACCTGGGGAGCGCGCCACGCTGGAGTCCTGCGGCCCCGGCCCGTGGCCTATTTTTCCGCGGAGTTCGGGCTGCACGAGTCCTTGCCGGTCTATTCCGGTGGCCTAGGTGTGCTGGCCGGCGATCACATCAAGAGCGCGTCGGACCTGGATGTTCCGCTGGTGGGCATCGGCTTGTTTTACGGGCAGGGATATTTTCGCCAGCGGCTCGATATCAGTGGCTGGCAGCAGGAAGAATATCTTAAGACCGACGTAAAGCAGTTGCCCATGGAGCCCGCGATCAGCGCCGACGGCAGGCCGGTAGTGGTACAAATCGATACCCGGCATGGGACGATCCGGGCCAAAGTCTGGCGTGTCGAGGTCGGCCGTTGTGACCTGTTCCTGCTGGATTCGGACGTGGAAGGAAACGCTCCCGAAGACCGCGAGCTCACATCGCGCCTGTACGGCGGCGACGCCCGCATCCGCATTCGCCAGGAACTGCTTCTAGGCGTAGGAGGTCTGCGTGCGCTGAAAGCGCTGGGCATCACGCCCGGCGTGCTTCATCTCAACGAAGGCCACAGCGGGTTTGCCGTGCTGGAAGCAATTCGCATGCGCATGGAAGAAGAAGGCATCGCTTTTTATGCCGCTGTGCCGCGGGTTTCTCGCGAGGTGGTCTTCACCACTCATACTCCGGTGCCCGCCGGACACGATCGCTTCAGCAGCGAGATGATCGAAGAGCATCTTGGGCCACTCCGGGAAGCACTGGGTCTCTCCCATGAAAGTCTAATGGGACTCGGCCGTGAGAATCCCAACAACCAGGATGAAACCTTCTGCATGACGGTACTGGGGCTGCGGCTCTCGCGCCACGCCAACGCCGTGTCTGCGCTGCACGGCGAGGTTTCCCGTGCCATGTGGACGGGATTGTCTCCGGGAAAAACGGAAGACTCGGTTCCTATCGGGCACATCACGAACGGGGTCCATGTTCCATCGTGGCTGGCGCCGCAAATGTTTCGACTCTATGACCGGCACCTGGGAACGGGTTGGCACCAGCGCAGCAGCGAGGCTCGCATCTGGGACGGCATCGACGACGTCGACGATGGCGAACTGTGGGAAACCCATCTTATTCTGAAGTCCCGGCTTCTCGAATTTGTGCGGCGGCGCGCCGTCGAGCAAGCCGAGCGCCGTGGCGAACCGCGCGAAACATTGCTGGAATTGGGCCGCGTGCTTAGTCCCGATGCGCTCACCATTGGATTTGCCCGCCGCTTCGCCACCTACAAGCGGGCGAATCTGATTTTGGCCGATATCGAGAAACTGGCTTCCATGGTGAACGATCCGAAACGGCCGGTGCAATTTGTGTTCGCCGGAAAAGCTCATCCCCTCGACGAACCGGCCAAGCGGGTGCTGCAACAGATCGCCGAACTGATGCGCAACTCGCGCTTCTCTGACAAGTTTGTTTTCGTTGAGGACTATGACATCAACGTCGGCCGTCATTTTGTGCAGGGAGTCGACGTCTGGCTGAACAATCCGCGCCGTCCTCTGGAGGCCTCGGGAACCAGCGGTCAGAAAGTCGTATTGAACGGCGGACTGAACCTCTCGGTGCTGGATGGTTGGTGGGCGGAGGCCTACGACGGGTTCAACGGTTTCGCCATCGGAACCGGACGCACTCACTCCAATATGAGCGTTCACGACACGCGCGACGGAGAAGATTTGCTGCGCACGCTGCGTGAGGAAGTAATTCCCCTCTATTATCAGCGCGATCGAGACGGCCTGCCCCGGGGCTGGATCAAGCGCATGAAGCGCACTATCCGCACGCTCGGCTGGCGATTCAACGCAGATCGCATGGTGATGGATTACACCTTGCAATGCTACGTTCCCGCCGCCGGTGGAACCTCGAGCGACATGCGCCCCAACACGTAAAGCCCTTAAGAGTACGGCTGCGCGTCAAACGGAAACAACAGGACAAGTTTCGGAGTGATGAAGGCAGAGACGGCTAGAGCCGCTTTCGCCGTGCACCGCACGGCCTCAGCAGCGATTTCTCAGCCGCGGTAAGTTCTCCCTTGTGAATCATCCTAGAAACTGAATTTCGCCGCGATCTGGACCAAACGTGGAGCCGCCGCGCTGACGACTTGTCCGAAATGGGGATCATTATTCACTTCCCCATCCACCGAGGCGGCGCCATAGAACTGAGCGTGATTGAATACGTTGAATCCCTCAATTCGGAATTCAAACGATTTCGACTCGGTTACTCGCAGCAGCTTTGTCAGCGTCATGTCAAAGTTATTAATCCCCGGACCATAGAAAAATCGCCGTGGAACATTCCCCAATTGCCCAAGCGCTTCCGTCGTGAACGCCGCCGGCGAATTATTGAACTCGGGCCGTCCGTTCCTCGGGTTGGTATTGATATCGAGCGGCGCCCCATGATACTCCGGCGTATCCAGCAGGTAATTGTTTATGCCATTCCCCAGCGTTCCCAGCAGCGAATTGTCCGAGTCGTCGTACAGAGTAACGGGCAGGCCGGTACTGAAACGGGTAGTGCCCGCTATGCTCCATCCATCCGTTAAGCGATCCGCGCGTCCAAAAAGCACATCGAAAGGCAGGGCCACCTTGTAGCTCGCCACAAAGTTATGCCTCATATCCCAAGCCGAAATTGCCCGGGTCGCCCTGATATCCAACGGATTGAGCTGTTCGCCCAGGTTCGAGCCTTGATCAATCGACTTGCTGTAGGTGTATCCCAGCAGAAAATCCGATCTCTTCCCGACATAGCGCAAAGTGGTCTCCAGCGCGTTGTAACTCGAATTCGCAATCGTCTTTTGAGCGGCATCCTCTCCGTAGTTGGGTCCTAAGCCTACTCGCGTTCCTTGATGTACATGGCCGGTGCTGCTGGTTATAAGCGCATCTTCACCAAAAGGGCCGCAGGTAGGGCTGTTGGGCGCAGCCTCCGTTGGTTGGCTTAGGCTGAGGCAAAGAGCCTGGTTGCTTGGGTTCGTCGAGACTACTGCGAGAATGTGGTGTGCCTGGTTTCCTACATAACTCATGGTTAGCAGTGCGCTTGCTGTGATCTGTCGCTCGAACGAGAGCATGTAATTATCTGTGTACGGAACGGCGTTGCGGTAATAAAAGTAAGGGTCGGCGGTGATGGGGATTACAGGCGACCAATCGAACGTGGTATCCGGATTCTTCGCCGAAACGTTATGCGGAGGAAACGTCAATGGAAATGGATTCGTATTCTGCCCGCCGTCCGCAGCGTTGACGAAAGGCGTCGCAAACAGCGGTGGCTCGGGAGTGAGGTAGTTATAGCCAAACGGAGGCACGGCATACATGACGCCAGCCGACAGCCCCGGAAACGCCGTATAGAAGATCCCGTAGCTCGTCCGAATGCTGCTCTTGCCGCTGTTTCCAAACATTGCTTTCAGAATTCCGTGATCGAATCTCGGGGCGTACGAAAAACCGATTCGCGGAGCGAAGTTATCTCCCTTCGACGGCGAAATCGTACTTGGGATTCCTGGATCGCCGGGAACCATCAACCCTCCGGGCGCATCCGGATAGAGCACGGACTGCCTTCCCGGGATGATCGTCTGCACTTCGTTGTACTTCTCCCAGAACGGCATGATGTAATCCCAGCGCAGCCCGACATTGATCGTCAAGTCGCTTCGCGCCCGCCAACTGTCTTGAACGAACACTCCCTCATATCGATTTCGCAAATAGAAAGGCTCGCCCGACGATTGCGTAAAATTACTCGGCACCCCGATCAGAAAATCGGCAAAGGCAGAGCCGGTTTCGGTGCCGTCGATGTTGAAAGTTCCGTTGAACGTAGCGTTGGGATGCTCGTTCACCTGATCCACATGAAACTGTCCGCCAAATTTCAAGGTGTGAGTTCCGATCACCTTCGAGACCGTGTCACTTACATACATCGTGTTGTTGATCTGCGTTTCGTTGGTGATCGGAACGCCCATTACGAAGGAAGGGAAAACAATGTTTTCCACCCCCAAGAACTGTGGCGCCTGCACCGCGAAACTGGGCGCCCCCGTACTGGTCAGGAAGCCCTGAGCCGCCAGGCTTACACCCAGCCCGCCACGCGGTTGTCCAATGACATTGGCGTTTCGGAGATACCCCACGTGGAACTCGTTGACGGTGCCTTCCCCGAAAACCTTTGTGTCCCCCAAGCTGACGAGCTGGGCACGTCCGAACGTGAGCGCGTCAAAGCCGGGTATGCTGGCTCCGCCTTGCGGCCCTGGGTACGGATTATCGACGCGGTACTCGTCAAAAAAATAGTATGCGGAAAGCTGGCCCCATCGGCTGTTGGCGTCGATCCGCCCGGAAGACTTATCGTCGCGTACTGTCTCCGAATAAGCCGACGTGGAAAACTGATCGGCGCCAGTATCGGGCGAAGGAATGTATTGCAGCAAGGCGAGTGCCGGCGCCGACCATGCCCTCATGGGAATGACCGCTCCCGGAAAAACACATAGAGTTGAGAGCGGACCGCTGCTCATGCATCCCGGCGTGTAGTATGCCTCTCCCTGAGAGACTCCATAACCGAGCTTTTGCGAGAGGATGCCGGCCAGGGACGAACCGCTCACGGACGTAGGGATCGTGTTTCCACTGACATCTGTGGTCACGAATGACGCGGCCTGATCCGACAGATTGCCCGCCCGATCTTGCAGGGACGGAACCGAGATATCTCCCGTTTCCACACCTTCGTTTGTCCGCGTGCCTTGATAATCTCCAAAGAAATAAACTTTTTGATGCCTCACCGGACCGCCGAGCGTTCCGCCAAACTGGTTCTGCCGGAAGACAGGCCGGCTTGGATCGAAGTAGCCGCGGGCATCCAAAGCCGTGTTGCGCAAGAATTCGAATGCACTACCGTGGAACGAATCGCTTCCCGACTTCGTGATCACGGTGACCATGCCGCCGTTATAGTTGCCGTACTCGGGATCGAAATTGTTCGTCAGAACGCGGAATTCATCGATCGAGTCCAGGTTCGCAACAATGGACGTTCCCCCATTCATGTGCTCCTGCACATCAATTCCGTTCACCAAAAAGCCGTTCGACGATTCTCTCTGGCCGTCAATGGACAAATTTCCCGGATTCAAATCGCCGGAGGGCGAAAGACCTCCCGTCACACCTGCCATGATCACTGAATTGGGCAGCAAGGTTGATACCGGGACAACCCCGGGCTGGATTGGCAGTAGATCGGTATAGCTCCGGCCGTTCAATGGTAGGGCCGTCATCTGTGCGCCTGTCACGAGTTCGCCCAGATGAGTTGCCACCGTATCGACTTGCTCCTCAATGGTGGCCGCTCCGGACACTACGGTTACAGTCTCCGAGTGCGGGCCCACTGTGAGCACTGCGTCCAGTTTGAGCGCTGCATCGGTGTCGACCGTCAAGTTCGTTTTCTTCTGGGTCTTGAACCCCGTGCCTTCAATCGTCAGATCGTAATGACCGACCGGAAGAGCCAGGAACGAATAGAATCCCTGTTCGTTTGAAATCGCTTTATACTCCGACCTAAGAGCGGTGTTGACCAAAGTGATCTTTGCGCCCTGGAGAACCGCGCCGCTCGGGTCCTTAAGCGTTCCGGAGAGGCTGCCATTGGCTGCTGCCCATAACGACACCGGCGAACAAACCAGAATCACACTGCCCCAAATGCTGAGGAGCAAGAACAAAATGACAGCCTTGATCCTTGGCATATTACGTTCTCTCCATTCGTGCTACCACACGACATAGCACGACTCTTGGAATCGTGCTACAGAGAACGCGTTTTGTAAAGCTGATCGACGCCTTATTCGAAAAGCTTAGGGGTTATATAGGACTTCCCCGGCCCCCTTTTAGGGGTTTCCCGTTAGTTGGGTCGACGGCGTGGTGGGGATGACGCGACACGTCTCTGGGGAACTCATAACGAGGCGCCCATGCTGCACGCCCTTTGTGCTGATGAGCCGGTCCGCTAGCCGTTGCACGCTTCTCGACTTGCCGCGAAGTACGACGACTTCCAGGCAACTCTCGTGGTCGAGATGCGCATGCAAGGTGGAAATGACGATTGCGTGATTCTCGTGCTGGAGATCGGTAAGCTTCTCCGGCAGCAAACGAGTGTGATGATCGTAAATGAGGGTGACTGTGCCCACGACAAGCGCCTTTGCAGCGATAACCGCCGAGCCCACGAGGCGGTCACGAATCAAGTCGCGAAACGCCTCCGAGCGGTTCTCGTAGCCCTTGTCCGCTATGAACGAATCGAAGCGTCGTAGTAGTTCCGAATCGATCGACACTCCGATGCGGCTAAGGTCTCCCATGAATACCCTCTTCTCATCCGACAATTAGCGATTAGCGTAGCACATTTCCCGAAGGATGTAGCACCGTAGGAGGAATGAACGTGGAGCAGCGTGCCGCGCAACCCTGTTGATTCGCACTGGAATTCTCGCCACCTCGCGATCTCGAATGACGGAAATTGAGCGCAAGAGCCAGCCCGCAGGGAGCGGCTGAGCCCTCAGTATCGCAAGGCACGGGGAGGCCACGACGCCTTGCCAAGCAATGCCCGCAGTCAGATCCTCTCTGGTTTCCAGCTTCCGGACAAGCTGCGGTCACCCCAGTGATCTCCCGAAACAAGCGTAGAATTGTTGGCGTTTCAGAAATTCCGTGTCGGAGGTTCAACCACCGCCACGAAACCGGAGGCAGGTCATGCCCGGACTCCGCTCTCACGGACTCCCCAGCTCCAGCGTTTGCGCCGGGATTGTCATTGCCATGTTGGCGATGATCGTTATTCCGGCGGCCGTTACGTTGCAAACCGTCCACGTCCCCGCCCCGTTCATGCCGGTCAACCAGAACGCCACACCGCACGGCTACACCTTTAGCCTTCTGCTGTTTATCTTTCCCGTCGCGTTCATCGCAGGATGGTTCCTGCCCAGCGAGGGATTGCACATTCCGCAGCGCGCTTTCTGGTGGACCCTCGCCATTCTCGTCCCGCTGGGCTGCTTGCTCGACTTCGTTTTCGCACAGTGGTTTTTCGACTATCCCAACGTTGGAGCGACCCTGGGCATCCACGCTCCCGCGCTCGGCCGGCCAGTTCCCATCGAAGAATACGTTTTCTATCTGACTGGATTTCTCGCAGTTCTTCTTCTGTACGTATGGCTCGGCGAGTTCTGGCTGGCAGCTTACAACGTGCTCGATTACCCTGGCGAAGCCAGGAAGATGCGCCGCCTTCTGCAGTTTCATCCCATCTCCCTGATCCTGGCCGTGGTCTTGATTGGTGCCGCATGGTTTTACAAGAAGCATTTTGCCCTTCCTGAAGACCAGGCAGGCTTTCCCGGCTACTTCACCTTTCTCGTCGTCGGGGCCCTGCTTCCAGCCGTGATTTCTTTTCCGGTGGCGCGGCGCTTCATCAACTGGCGCGCCCTCAGCCTGACGCTTTTCTTTATGCTGCTCGTCAGCCTGGTCTGGGAAGCTACCCTCGCTGTTCCCTACAACTGGTGGAACTACCAGCACCGCCAGATGAGCGGTCTCTTTATCGGCGCCTGGTCCGGCCTGCCCATCGAAGGAGTCTGTGTCTGGATCGCTGTCACCTACGCCACGGCAATCATCTTTGAAATCGTAAAGGTCTGGCTGGCATCGGAACGCACCATACGCGACGCCCTGCTGGGTGTGGAGCAAGGCTCTTAACTGGAGAGTGTGCGTGGGCCAGCCTGAAATGGAGAAGCACGTTCTTCGCTGGTCTAGGCGACACGACCACGCTGGATGAGACGCTGTGCGAGGCCGGGATGGCTGTGGAGGAGCAGGTGGGGCGCGAGGCGGAGTTGCGGCCCGACGAAGCGCCGCCGGCTATCAAAGCGGCGCGGTGGTGAAGCGGATGAAGACGTACGGTGGGCGCAGCTACATTCCGGAGAAGCAACAAAAGGGGCGGCGGAACTGGGCGGGCGAGGCTGAAGAACAACAAGCGATGGATGCAAACCGGCGGCGGGCGCGGGGCGAGTATGGCAAGAGTTTATTGCGGCGGCGCGGCGAGTTGGTCGAGCGTAGCTTCGCGCACTGCTACGAGACGGGCGGCATGAGGCGTTGCCATCTGCGCGGACACGAAAACATTCTGCAGCGGCACCTGATCCATGTGGGCCCTTTCAACTTGAGCCTGGTTTTGCGGAAACTCTTGGCGCGGGCACGCCGCAGGAGTGGAGAAACCTGCGTTCTGCGCCGGTTCTGCCTCTTGAACTCATCATGCACGATTATGGCGATGATTTCCTGAACGGTCAAACCTGTTCAAGTCGCGCGGATCGAACCAGTGGTTTACCCAAGCCCTGAATTATTTCACCGCCATTCCCAACTCGTATTTCCGGCATACCAGTGTCTCATCACTGATTTGTGCGGCAATAAGGTTCGAGGGGCGTCGTTGGGTTGTCGGCAGGCCGACCGAGTAGTCACTGATCCAGAATGAGACACTTGAGGGCGCAGTGAGCGTAAGCTCCAAGTCTGCACCCTGCGTACCCATTCCATACAAGAGTATCCGGCTGCTGGCTGAATTCGGACTAAGGCTCATGGTGCGCCCGGAAACTTTAACGGAGATCAGCTTCACGCTTGGGTCGAATCTAACCACCATCAAGTCTGCATCTCTTTGCGACCTCACGTTCATGTGAACGTTGTGAGAGTCTCCTTCTTGTTTGTCCGCTTTGATTTCGCTGATTGGAGGCCGCAAATCAACTACTGGCGCCGGCCCGGAGAGAACCTGACGCTGCGACCCTGTCAGAAAGTTCGGGATCGGCTGGCGATTGGCTGTTCTGCCGGAAATAAACTGTTCCGTATATGCATCCAACGCGTTCTCGTAGCTGACCCAAACGGCGTTGTGGTCGTCTGCGTTGACGCTGTAGAGTAGGGTGTCCTGCCGGGGGTGCTGAACACTCGAGTGGGATTGCACGATTCCCGCTGCCAGGCAAACGCCGGCTCCTGCGAGCAGGAGCAAAACGACTATCCTCCATGGGGGTTGCAGAGCAGCCACGTCGATCAACGGAATACAAATGATGAAAAAGATCCCCAGAAGCAACCCCGCAGCAGCGATGCTCAGCAGATTCAGAGTAAGAAACACATACAAGAGATAAGCAATCGGTGCAAAAAGCAGAATCGCTAGTCCCGCTCCCGCCAGTGTGCCCAGCACTTGGGCACGTAGAGATTCGGCTTTTAGCAAACTGAGCACCACAAGTCCTATCGTGGTGAATAACAGCGGCCAGAACAAAACATAGCTACCTGCGGGGAGCAGTAGGGCAACAGTCCAGCTCATGACACACACAACCACCAGCCCCGCCAGTGAGAGTTCTTGAAGGTTGAAACGTCTCCGAAGCTTTCCCAGAACGGCACATCCTACAGCCGCCCCCAGTACAGTTAGACCGATCAGCAGAAAAGAATTGGCCGGCGCGTCACCACGAATCATGCGTCCGCCGAGAAACTGGAGAAGCAGCCACCCTGCCGCAGCCATAGTCATTGGAACGGTAAGTAGCACGACGATACAGACAAACACTGCCCTGACAAGGTTCCCCGTCCCTATTTCTGCACGCCGAATGCTTAAACCAATGATCAAGGCCAGCAGCACCGTGGCAACAACCTCACCAGTCACGACCCAGTGTTCACTGTAGGCGATCAGGTGGCTGCCAAACCAGTCAAAAAAGATGTCATCACCGCTTTGCTGCTTGAACTGGCTCAGATCCATCTGACCGAACCGGCGTACCAGCGCCAACACATATGAACCATGATGTTGAAGAGACTTGGGGTCCAGATTGTCTGCCGTGTCCAGCCATGTATGGTAGGCTTCAAAATCGCCACCAAAGGCGAAATTGAGTCCGGGAATCTCTCTAGGACGAAACACGGTGAAGTCGGTATCATTGGGCAGCAACTTGTAAAACGCATAAAACAGGGAAGAGCCGACGGGATAAGGGGCAGCACGCGCAACTTCGCCGATCAAGGAAGCATTGTTCGTGCTGGTCTCGAAAAGCAACGAAGGGCCATGGTTCCCGCGCGCTTCAAAGTTCATTACTAGGCCAACATCTTTCATCCAGGGGTGCGAAGCAACAAAGGCTTCCGCCCCCAGCAGGCCAGCCTCTTCTCCATCAGTGACCAGCACGATCAGATCGTTTTTTAGCGGAGATCCCGTTTTCAATGCGCGAAGCGCTTCCAGAATAGCGGCCACTCCCGCCGCATCATCTGCTGCACCCGGACCGCTCGGGACAGAATCATAGTGGCTCATCAGCAGAACCGCTTGGGAGTTCGCGATACCTCGTAGCCGCGCAACAATGTCGTGAGTATTTCCGGCGATGATATTTCCAGAACGGTCATAAATACCGACGCCCGTCGCCACTTCCGGTTCCATACCCAATGCCGCGAGTTGGGCCACAACATACTCTCTGGCTGCAATGTTGGCGCTGGATCCGATAGGATGCGGCGCACGGGCAATGGCTCGCACGTGAGTAAGCGCCCGCTCGGCAGACAATTCATCCTGAGGTGAGGTCGCTGGCACGGCATCCGGCGCTTTCAGCTCGACAATTGCCAAAGTTGCGGATAGAAAAACAAAGCACCATACCGCAAAAGCAGCCAACAATGATGCTGATGACAACTCCCGCTGCTGCGCACTGGGCGCGGGTCGGGAGCTCATTTGGGCAGTGTTCATGAAAGTTAGATCGCCCTTGTTGTCTTTACCTTTTGATCCAAATGTAAGTGAGTCTAGTGACTCTACCAGATACTCCTCAACTTGGACTATCAAGTTTCAGATTCGTAAGTCCTGGCAACTTTCTCGAACAGATGGAAATTCCCGAGAGGCACGGCAGTATCAAGAATTCCAAGCTTAGTCGACAGAAACTAGGAATGGGCCACAGCTGGCGTTACTGTGGAACTATAATCACCGGATTCTTCCAACAGAATCTCCTTCTCTCCAAATAGCCTTTCTGCAATGATGCCTTGCTCCTGACATGCTTGGATCAGCCGGTCTGATTCAATAATAGGACGGGACTCTGCGGTGTACTTGATACTCATAATGTAATTCAGCCATGGTTCCTGGCCCATGGCGTATACGTAGACTTCCCGACAGTGGAACAGATCCACGATGCTCCTGCCCTGTTCGCAGTTGGAACCAGCCAGGCGCCGCGATTCGTCCATGGAACGCTCCACGCGTTGCGTGAGCAGTGGCCCGTAAAGCCAGCTCAGAGGCGCGCCATCACACTCCATGCCGAGAAACAACGCATCCACGTCCCCGATTTCACGGTGGATGTGCTCATAGAGCCGGGGTTCAATGTTGCAGGAATCGGCCGCAAACAGGAGCGTGTTCGGCCCGATCTTCACCAACCAGGCCAGTTTGCTCTGGATGTCCAGGTCCGCATGCTCGCCGAAGAAAGGCAGGCCGGTGATGCGTACTTTGCTGTCGCGAATCTCGTCCATTTCTGAGATCTCAATTACATTTCGGAACCCGCAATTTTCCAGAAGCAATCTGAGCGAGGGGTCTTGAAGATGCCCGCCCCCATTGCGCGGAACAACAATGTTCTTCACCTTATGCCGGATCTGCAGGAGTGTCTCAAACAGCACGTGGTCCTGATGATTATGTGTAATCAGCACATAATCAATCTTATCCGGCAGATCGAGATAGGTATAGCGCGAAATATCGTTTTCATACGTGTAGCTCAATACCGGATCGAAGAGCATCGACATCCCATTGGATTCAATGAGAATGCAGGCGTGGCCGAAGTATCGCCACCGCACTCCTAGTCCTGTGTAAGGCACATAGGGCGGGGGAGGTTCTGTGGTAAGGAAAGACCGGACCAAGCTATCGTACGCGTCGCCCACTTGCAATGTTTCTTTGATTACATGCCAGGGTTGCGGTTCAGTTTTGAGCCGGAACAGGCGGTCAACAGCCTCATCGTCGAACGTCCGCCGCAGGTGCAGCGTGTCATCGGATTCAAGCCGGGGCGTGCTCAAGACAAAAGGACGAGCATCATTCTGGATGACCGATAGAAATAAGCTCTGCTGCGATCGATCAAAATACTTGCTCCGGTAGAGCAGCGGTTCCACCAGCCGAAATGACGGATGATTGTTCAGGTCGTAAGCCAGTTCAACGTAGCCCCGCAAAATCTCAGGCACTTTCGGATAAAGAGACTGGAGAGAATGTCCTTTGGCGCCTTCCCGCAACATCGCATCCAGCGCGGCCAGCGCCGCCGATAACCCCAGCAGATGGGCACGCTCTTTCTTGATGCCGTCGCGCAGTACCCGAATCTCATCCACACGCTTGCCACCGTAATCAATAAAAGGACCGCCCAGCATTTTAGGGTTCTTTACGGCATTCGCATGAATTTGCGGACTGCTGATGTAGGAGTCCATGATCTTTAGGTGCCGCTCGGTGATATTGCGCGCAGCCGTTGCAGGCGGAATGAGATGAGGCCAGGCATACCAATGATCGATCAGAGGTTCAAGTTGAATGTTCTGACGGAGATAAAAACTTTCATGATTCATCACTGTGTCTCCTGCTCTAGTTCAGAATGATTGGTGACACTCGAATAGAGTGTCGAAATGCAGATTCGCAAAGGAAAAGCGCCCGGTTCTGGCCGACTGGCAGAGATCGGGGTGGAGTTAAGCCGGGAAGCTCGGGTGCGGTTGGCCTGGATGGATTTCTATCGTCGCAGTGGCAACATGGCCCGTACCTGCCGGCACTTTGGCGTCAGCTCCGGCAGACACTCTATCGCCGGCAGCGGCGTCATGATTCCTACGATCTGACCACGCTGGAAGAGCGCCGTCATTGTCCGCCGGCGACGCCAGATGGCAAGGGTTTTGATTACTCGTGTAAATCGGGGCAGCCGCTGCACCGGCTATCCTCATGCGCGAACGCCTAGCAATCCGATACACCAAAAGCGCGCGTTCAGAGCTGCGTCATCATCACATTCTCATGGTTCTGTGGAACTCTTCTCGTATCGCTTACGATCTCTCCCGCATCGAGCTTGATGAGTCTATCCGCACAAGTGTAATACCGGTCATCATGGGTAATTACAAAGACTGTTTTGTTTCTAGCCCGGAGCTGCGGCAGCAACTGCAAATAAAATATTGCTTTGAAGTGTGGGTCCTGGTCGGCAGCCCATTCATCAAACAAATAGATCGGGCGGTCTTCGAGGAAAGCGGTCAAAAGGGCAAGCCGTTTTCGCTGCCCTTGCGACAAATTCAGGGTCGACAACCGGCCGTCTTTTATCTGTACTTTGTCGGCCAGTTCCAATTTTGCCAGACACTCTAACGCCCGTTCATCCAGCTTTGGATCAAACAGTCCAAACATGCGCTCAAACAGAAAACAATCGGAGAATACCACCGCAAAATTCTGCCGGTAAGATTCCCTCTCCATCTGGCTGCTGACAGGCTGCCCATCGAGGCATATTTCCCCTTTCCCAGGAGCATAGAGTCCGCAAAGCAATTTGACCAACGTCGTCTTGCCGCTGCCGTTACCGCCGGTAATGAATACCAGTTCTCCAGCGTGAAAGGTAGTTGAAATCGGCCCCAGGGTAAAGATGTAATTTTCATCTTCACCGCGATATGAGTGGGTAACTGAAATGAACTCCAGCGCTTGCCAATCTCTTACAGGCGCCTGCACGCAGGATGTTTCTTCTGCTTCTTTGCTGGTCAATGAAAACCCCAGCTCATGGACTCGGCTGAGGGCAACATTGGCACGTGAGAGCATCGGAAGCGAGTTCATGATGACCTGCAGTGGGGACATCATGTACAAGAGCGCCAACGTGTATCCCGTCAGCATCAGGCCATTCACATGCATCAAAGACGGAAGGGCGAAGACGATCAATCCAATCACGGCAAAAACCAGGGTCTGTCCCCAGCTCGTGGCAACCGTGTGGATCTTCATCCCGCAGATGTTGTGACGCCTCAGCGAGGTGGCGGTCGCGCTAAGCACGTCCCGCAGGAATGTGCGGCGGCGGTCACTATGAATCTTGAGTTCCTTTGTACCTTGTGTGATGGCCCGGAAATGTTCCAGCAATGCTTCAGCGTCCTGACGAGCCTTTCTGAAAAGACCCTGCGCTCTCAGCATTGGAAACTGATAGCCAATGACGCCCACCACAATGAATACCAGCACAATCGCCAGCAACGCCGGTGACATGATCCCCATATAAACCAGGCAGCCGATGACGACGGTGGCGCTCACCCAAAGTAACGGAATGGTCATGATTGCTCCGGCGACGGTGGGCACATCGTCAGTCAGGGCAGCCATGAGCCGCGCGGTCCCGAGCTGTTCCAAGTGACGCAGGGGCGCGGCAAGTATCTGGCGACTCAGTTCCATGCGCAGGCTGTATAGAGCGCCCTGGCCTAACCTGCTCAAGAGGAGTTCGGAGACATATCTTGACGCCGGAAGCACAATGCACAGTCCGATAAATCCTGAAAGCAAGACACGGCTGGCAGCTCCGTTAAGTTTCAGGACTGAACTGATAATAGCAAGCAGGATGGAGTTGCTGACGCCGCTGACAATCCCAGCAACCAGGCTCCAGACCATCAGTCGAGGAGAATTTCGCAGAAGAAACTTGATGAGATTCATGGGACTGTGAGCCTCTATCGCACGTCGTTTCAGAACGAGGACACTGCGCGATTTAGACCTGAAGAGGAAATGGAGGCGCGAGCTAACTCGGGATAGGGCGCAGCGTGTGACATCATCGCTGCAACTATAGCCAGTGGATCGACACAGAACTCACACGCTTTGCGACCAGTAACCCGCGCCTGTTCCCTGGCCAGAATGTGCAGTTCCGTGCATCCTGCTGTATAAGAACTCACCCCATATTTCCGCATTAGCGATTGGATGAACCGGAGTTGCCGGTCACCCGTATGGTTGCTCTTGATTTCATAAATCAGTTGATGAACGGAGGCCTGATCCTGCCTGTCCGGAAGAACCACGAAATTTTGAGCATCGCACCAAGCTTCATGGGTCTGGAAGATTCCCACCGCTCTCGCCCCTTCAGTGCACAAAAGCAAGCTCTTCTCACCGCCTTGAAGAATAGCGGCGAAGATCAAATCCACAAGCGATACAATTTTTGCCCGCATGGGCGCGGGCAACTGCGACATCAAATAGTGGGCCGTGACACAACACATGACAATTTTGGTAGCGCCAGCCGAGATCAACTGGCTGATCCCAGAGGACAAACGAGCAAGAAGAATTTTGTCTGTGCCATTGTGCAGGCTTTCTGTTCGATCGGGGATCGAAGGATCCGACAACAGGAAAACGATCGGGGAATTCTGCTCTTTGCCGCCGGTGTTCTGCTCATAAATGCTCTTCATGAACTCCGCGGACGCGAGCGGCCCCATCCCTCCCAGGACACCCCACACTTCACTACTTCCATGGTCGGTTTTCTCCTGCTCTACTGCTTTACTCATCGGCTTCTCCTCGTCTCTATCGCTCCGGCTGAGAGCACCCAGAAAGAAACAGCGAGCTCTTTTCAATAGAGAGCACACCATCGGGCACGAGCTTTGGATTCTATTCGACCCGTTTGGCAAATACAGACGAATGGCTATTAGATGTTGGGCAGTATGTTTGGTTGACCCAGCTAGTTGGGCTTCTCCGCATGCGGTCCGCAGGAACGATTTCGTTGCGCCGAATTCTTCCGGATAGAAGGCGACACTCTCCGTGCAAAACTGGCTCCACTCGGGCGTAACATCATCGAATAGAATTTCCCGGCCGACGACGACACCCGCTGTGCCCCGCTATTTCGACATGGGGATGTCACTTACCATGGTGGTTTCGTGAGCGCGGCAAGTGGGCGAGTGGCAACGCTGATCGTTTAGACAAAGGTCACTATGTAACATACAGAGCTACCCTTATCCGGTATCTGACGTGATGCTCAATCAAAATGAAGGCACTTCGAATTGAAGCTTATCTTTACAAAATGCGATCCATTCAGTTGTCGCGTTGTTCAGCACGATATCTTCATCCAGATATATGCCCTTTGTGACCCTGTAATCGTCATGAACAAAGAAATAGCTGCAGGCTCGGTCGGAGCCCGCTTTTTCGCTATTTACCTCAGGCGTCGAAGAAGTTACTATGGCCTCCGGCCAACCGGCGAATTCTTTAAACCTTTCAACGGAAAATGCTTTGCAATACTTGCTCATTTGACTCATAATCGCCTCCCTGATTAAATCGGCATTAATAACCCAGTCATCCTCATACCCCATCGCATACACATAAACTTCTTTGCAACGGAAAAAGGTCCTATACTTGGCCACTGCCATTGCGGTATGACAGCTTCCAATTGCGATTTTCTCTATTTCTGGCAGGACGAAACGGCTGTGCGAATGCCGGATGACAACTGCTTATTCGTACCGTAATGCGATCAAAGGATCCAGTTTCATTGCCCGGCGCGCCGGTATATAGCAAGCCAACAGGGCGGCAATGAACAAAAGCAGTGTGGTCGCTGAAAATGTCGGGGCATCCATTGCACCAATCCCAAATAGAAGGTTTTGCATGACACGCGTCAAAGCTACCGCACCAAGAATCCCTCCGATGATGCCAATCAATGCCATGCCGATTCCCTGACGCATCACCAGACGGAGAATGTCACGTTTCTGTGCGCCCAGCGCAAGGCGAACACCGATATCGCGCGTGCCCTGTGCAACCAGATGTGACAGAACGCCATAAACTCCGATTAGTGCAAGAATGAAGGCAAAACCGGCAAAAGCGCCTAATATTGCGGCTGAGAACCGCTGCCGGGCCGTCGAGCTGTAGAGCCGCTCCTGCATGGTACCGATATCATACAAGGGAACGTCGGGATCGAGATTGTGAATATCACGCACAATGGTGCTCGCCATGCTTGAGAGGTCAGTTGTAGAACGAGCCACGATATACATGCTATTAATCGGGTACTGTTTGTGAGGATAGTACACGCCCATGCGACTCTCCGATTCGAGGCCATATTGCTTCACGGCTCCCACGACGCCGACGATGGTGATCCACGGATCGGTGGGACCGCCGGGCCGCAGATGCTTGCCGATCGGGTTCCCATTCGGCCAGAAACGCTGCGCTACCTTTTCGTCTATCAGCGCAACAGGCGGAGTACCTAAGGCATCGTTTTCAGTGAAGAACCTGCCTCTTATCAGAGGAATTCCCATCGTCCGGAAATAATCCGGCGTCGCCATGCGCTGGTCTGCCTGCACCTCTGGTTCGTTCGGGGGAGGCGTATAGCCTTCCACCGCCATAGATCCCCATCCGACAGAAGACGTAAAGGGCAGCGCCGAAACCGCTCCCTGGGCCTGCACGCCGGGCAGCCGGCTGATGCGTTCGCCTACATTCTCATAAAACTGCACCAAGGCATGAGAGTCCACATATCGCGCCCCTGCTGACACACGGATGGAGATAACGTTTTCAGGATTGAATCCCGGAGATACCATCGCCAGCCGTATAAAGCTTCTGACCAACAGACCAGCGCCGATCAGCAGCATAAGGGAAAACGCAAATTCAGCAATTACCAGCAGAGAGCGGATGCCGTAGCGCTTCGTTTCCAGCCCACCGTCAACATAAGAACCCCGGCTGCCTGCATTGAGAACCGAAGTCAAATCAACGCGCGACAATCGGAAGGCCGGCACCATGCCAAAAAAAACTCCTGTAACGATGGAAAGGCCGAAGGTGACGATCAGCATACTCGCATCAAGCCTTACTTCGTCCAATCTGGGAATATTGCCCGGATTGATCGCCCGCACGAAAAAAAGCCCGCCACTTGCGATGAGCAGACCCGCCGCTCCGCCCAGCAATCCGAACAGGACGCTCTCAGTCAGCAACTGCCGCCAGATTCGCGCACGGTTAGCGCCCAGGGCGCTGCAAAGGGCCACTTCTTTCTGGCGCCTGGGCAGGCGAGTGAGCAATAAATTAGCCACATTCGCGCAAGCAATCAGAAGGACGAGGGTCACCGAACCCAGCAGTACTAGCACGATGCGTCGAGCTTTGCCAACCACCTGATCGAGGAGGGGCACTACGCTGATTGTGAAGGTAGGATCCCGTTTATCTGCGTCTTTGATATGTTGGGCAATTATATCGATGTCTGACTGTGCCTGCCTAAGAGTGACATCCGGTTTCAATCGGGCCAGAACATTGAAGTTTTCGTTTCTGCGGTCCTGGGCGGCATCGGCTCCCATGGGCAACGGCACTAAAATTTCCACCTTATCAATTCCGGCGACAGTGGGAATCACTTCGTTGTTTAATACAAAATCCGGCCGCAATACGCCTACCACTTCATACTGCTGCCCATTCAGCGTGAGACTCCGGCCAAGAATTTGCTTATCGGCCCCGAATACCCGTGTCCACAGACCATAGCTGAGTACGCAGGTGGCCGGTTTGCCCGGGGCGTCCTCTTCAGGCAGGAAAATCCGCCCCATCAAGGGCTGTGCTCCCATCATATGAAGCAAGCTGGAGGAAGCGCGCAACCCCTCGATTCGCTCCGGCTGCGCAAGCCGGGTTAAATTGAAGCGCGATCCGATCGCAATCGACGTCTCCTCAAAGACATGGTTCTGGCTCTTTATATCCATGTACTCCCCTGGGGAGGGCCAATCCTGCGAAATACCGACACCTGGCGAACGGAGCCATAGAATCGCCAGCCTGTTTGGCTGAGGATAATGCAAGGGCCGCAGCAGCAGCGCATTGGTTACGCTGAACACAGCGGTGTTTGCCCCGATTCCAATCGCCAGAGAAAGCACAATTACGATTGTCAAGCCGGGAGTCTTACGCATCATTCGAAGCGCGTAGCGAATATCTTGGATAAGCACGTGCATGGGTTTCTCTCGGAACTCTAATAGGATCAGCAGGCATATCCGCAGAGTACCCCTAAAACCAGCTTATCAAGGGCGCCCAGCGTTAATACATTCGTAAGAAACATCAGTTCACGAAGCCGCAATTTTCGGCTGCATCAGGCATGGCTCTCAGCACAATAGGATGCTTCTTCAACCGGCCCTTCCTCAAGCACCTGCGCGGTAATTCGCAAAGCCTCCTGAATCTGTTCCGCATCCGTGCCATGATGGACAACCGCTCGAATTCTTCCATATCTAAATTCACTAAGATTCAGCCCATAGCGGCGGGCAGATGCGATAAAACTTTCGCAACTAAAGCGCTCATCCACAACACGGAACACGACCGTATTTGTCTGAACCGTACTAAGATCCACCTGAACACCCGGCATCGCGGAAATGCCCTCCGCCAAGCGGCAGGCATTGATATGATCCTCTTCTAATCGATCAACCATTCGCTGCAGGGCGACGATCCCCGCAGCGGCAATAATACCCGCCTGACGCATGTTTCCTCCTAAGATCTTGCGGCTCTTACGAACTCTCCCGACAAATTGTGATTCTCCGACGACCACGGACCCAACCGGAGCAGCAAGACCTTTCGAGAGGCAAAACTGGAGTGAATCAACGTCCTTAACTATCTCTGCAACGTCGGTCTTCGACGCAATGGCGGCGTTAAAGATTCTGGCCCCATCCAGATATAACTTAACGCCTCTGGAATGGACAAAATCCGCCACCGCCCGAACATAGCCCCTCGGCAGGACGACTCCACCACAAAGATTATGTGGATTTTCAAGACACAGCAGGGCAATTTTCGAAGAGGAACCGTCCCTCCACTTCTGGAATTCACGCTCCAGATCGCCGATGCGAATCGTACCATCGGCCTGGGTATCCAGCGCAGAAAATACAATGCCAGGACATAGATCTGCCCCGCCTGACTCATAGATGTGTATGTCGGACTTGTCACCCAGCAGCACTACATTCTTGTCACAGATGCAGTGGGCCATCATTGAGGCTAGATTTGCCATCGTACCGCTGGGCATCAAACAGGCCGCTTCTTTGCCCATTCTTGCTGCCGCCAGTTCTTCCAATTCACGCACCGTCGGATCTTCCCTGTATCCATCGTTTCCGAGAGGCGCTCTGACAATGGCTGCAAGCATTTCCGGAGTCGGCATTGTAAAAGTGTCGCTACGAAGCTCGATCATCTGTGGTTTCTCCCGGTCTTCGTGAAACAACAGTGCTCCAAAATTCATTCATCATGGCGCAACTGAACGCGGATTCTGCTGCATGCTAGCTCAGCCAGGGCCGCGGCCTGAACTTCTGAATCAGTAGAGGCGATGACGTGTCCGATCCGGTCGCGGAAGTCATTCTCTCTCTGCACCCAGTCGCCCACATTCTTATAGATTTGGGCGTCAACGACGCCCTCGATTGCAACGGCTTCCCCGACCCCTTCGATTCCTTTGATGGTTCCGGCTCCCGGTACTTCAACAAAGCGAATTGATGCATGGGCCTTAGGGTCCGGGACAATCCTTGGATCTTCACCCGCCACCAGCCTGACTGTCTCTTTTACCAGATCGATTCCACAAGCGATCCGTACGATCTCGGGAATGAAGCCGCCTGCAAGACGCGGGTTGATTTCGATAATTGTCGGTCCTTCTGCCGCAAGACGCAGCTCCACGTGGGCAGGCCCCCACATCAACCCCAGGGATCGAACGGCGTCGTGAACCACTGTGCCGATGCTTTCCCGGAGAGCGCCTGAGAGAGGCGCAGGAAAATCGTGCCCCAGTTCCACAAAAAAGGGCTCTGCCGACACGTGCTTTTTCGTGATCCCGACTGCGACTCCGCCAAATACTTCTACAGAATACTCCAGCCCGACTACATACTCTTCAATCAGTACCTCTGGAAGTATGGGCATTCCTCTTTCATTCACAGTTCGATTCAGAAGAACAGCAGCATGATCCATAACCTCATTGGTCGTTCTGCACAGCCTTACACCAACACTCCCCGTGCCCATCGTCGGCTTGACAATCACCGGCAAAGGAATATGCCGCAGGGCCTCCCCTGCCTTCTCACAAGAGGTCACACATTCGAATTTTGGAGTATTGAAACCGGCAGCTTGCAATCGCTGCCGTTGCAGCCACTTATTGCGGCATGTGCGTAACGCGACTGGATCAGCGCCCGATAAGCCGCAGAGCTCCGCCAGTGTCGCAGCCATTTCAATGAAATATTCTGAGCTGGAGAACACGCCCGCGACCGGCGCTTCCTGAGAAAGGCCTTGCATGGCGTTATACAGGGACTCAGAAGAACTGCTGTCACACTTCAGATACTGAACAGAATCCGCCTTCAGATAAGGGTACCGTTCAGGCCGCTCCGCCAGCAGCACGGGACGGTATCCGCAGTCCGAAGCTATTTTCGCGAAAAGTCGGCCTGTACCGCTGGTATTGCTTTCAACAAAAACTAGCCACGGGTTGCTCATATTCACAAAGGGTTCTCGCACCGAATCACTTCTGCGTATTCGCGCCTTCCCCAATGCATAAAAGACCAGCCGGGGCCGGCGTCAGCCGGAAAAGCAACCTCGCGCGGGGCTTCCGGCAGATGCGCCAGCCAGAGATTTTCCCGCCTGAGATATTGATCATTGTAGACAGTACCTCGATAAAGCTCCCCATCGTCCGGAAGGATACAGACTACGCGGGCCTTACTGTTCTTTCTTGCCAGATAACTCGCGACCAGCCATGCCGCACCGCTGGTTTCGCCGCAGAATAGAAATGTCTTTTGATAAAGTCTCCGCGTCGCTTTGTATGCTTCAGCGGCCGTTACCCAATGAACCTCGTCAAAAAGGGAATGGTCCAGATTCTGCGGCAAGACCGCACTGCCGATACCACGCAGTCTTCTGGTCTGCCGCGGCTGTCCAAACAGCACACTCCCAAAAGTATCTACACCTACAGCCAGCATTTCAGGAAATAATTCACGCAGAAAACCAGCGGTGCCGCAGACAGACCCTCCCGAACCAACTGCACCAACTAAATAGTCAATTTGTCCCAGCTCCTCAATCAATTGCGCTGCGAAAAAGCCGTACGCACCCGGATTGCCGGGATGGTCAGACAGGTTTACCCACCAGTGATTGGGTATTCTTGCGCGGACCTCCTCGATTTGATCGATTCGAGTCTTTTGGCATTCCGATCCGACGCCCGGCTCAGCAAGAGTGATCAGAGTTGCGTTCAAACCCTCCAGCCGTATGCGTAACAGGTCGCCGCAGACAGAATCGCTGATTATTGTGAGAGGAAAGCCATGTAAATTGCAGATCATAGCCGCCCCCAACGCCATGTTGCATGACGAGGTTTGCATAATGAGAGGCTGCGTCTCGGTCCAGCCTTCCTCCTGAACACGGCGCAGGCAAAACGCTGCTGGAAAGATCTTCATAAATCGAAATGCCGCAGCCGTTAAATTGTCCTCAACTTTCACCAGCTTCGGCTTGTAAGAATCGAGAACGGTCACATCTTGCGCAGTCATGTTTTCCTTCAGTGATAACAAGTATTTAAGTTTGAAAATGCAGCACGTTTGAAATCCCAAGGTTCAGAAGATTTGCTTTAATTTCTTCGACTTTGTTTTCTAGCCGGCGATCCGTGGGGTCCAGCAGAATACTCATGACGGTGCCTGAATGGGCAACAGCTATGCCGAGGGCAGCGGAACGCTCTGCCATGCTGTGAATCTCACTGAACATCGGTTTCGGCAAGAATAGTTGATTGATGAACGCGCTCGCTGTGGCCACCCGGCCCAGCAGGCCGACGTCGTCCTCCCAAATCGCCCGGCGCAGGGCCACTGACAGGGTGCAAAATGACTGATGCTGCCGCCATGAGTATGCCGCTGGCGGGTGTTTCAGAGTCTCCACAATTGCATCTTGCGCCGTATCAAATCCCAGCACTTCAAGTTTTGGCAAATTGCGCGCATAATCTTCCAAAACGATGCCTTCACGGTGCGCAAACAGCACTGCGCGCTGGAACATAAAGTTATCACTCGCGACTTCACCCTCTACCACCAGCGATCCCATCTCTTCTTCGCTCAGTTGCTGGCCAACTGCGTCTGCGGCCGCAATTGCCGCCGCAATGCAGTCGGCTGTCGAACTGCCGCAGCCTTTGGCTTCCGGTACCGTCGATTCGATGGTTATGGTTCCGCCGATTCTGGCGGCATTCAAGCGGGCAAGGACAAGTTGTGTAACTTTGAGAGCTTTTTGCTTGTGGGCCGGCCTGACTCTGAGGCGGGCATACTTTATCGGTGCAAAGGTGGCTCGGGAATAGATCGAGCTACAAGGCAGGCTCACCAGGCACCGCCTTAACCTCTGGAATTGGTCTTCTATTTGTCCCTGGAATATTTCACCGAACTGGCCGATGCTTTGGCCCTTCCCTGTTCGAAGGAGTAAATCATGAATATCCTGACCAAGGGACGCACGCTGATTGCCAATGACTTCCATAGTCCACTCCGAGGATGTTCTATTGATATCTACTACGCTCGACAGTGATGATTTACGGAATGGTGCTTGAACACACCATGTTGCTTTTTAGTCTGGCTGAGGTTAGACACGGAATTCCCTGCGAAGATGACTTCTCAGAAAGTCTTGATTTTCGAGTTAAGGGCGCCGGGCCGCCCTATTGGGCTCAAGGTTGCCGTAAAGAAGAAAAGGACCTCGCCCTCAAATTTCGATCAGGGCATGGTTAAATCGGCATGTGCAGTTTCTTCGGAACGTGAATCAGGCTGACCGGACGCTAAATAGCGATTCAACTGCGTGGCTATCATGTTCACAGAGGGCGCCGCCAGAAACGTTTCATGTGTGCCGCTGATTTCGTTGATTTGAATGCCGCCTAATGCCAGTTGTGACCAGCCATAGCTTTCATCTTCGTGATCTGAAACAGGAACTCGAAAAAGGCATACTCTTCCGGCATAGGGTTTCATCATGTAAGTCCCGATTGCGCGCAGGTTCAGTGTAACGACGGCCATGAGTCGACGGAGTTGGTTCGCTGACAAGGGTACGGGCACTGGATGAGTTTCTTCTCCGTCCAGGAAATATGGGTTGATGCCAGCCTCACGCATCGTTCTGATCGACTCGTTTTCTGAGATCCCAACGTCACTCGTGCTGATATCAACCAGTTTCTCGCGCGTTTCCCGTGACACGGGGAACTGACCTTCTGCTGGCGGCGAGACTTCAGGGGAAAGGATGGCATTCAAACGAGGCCGCCCTTCCAGCAAACCGAGGAACGACGTCGTTTCCCCGACTGCCAGCAGCTGCTGCGCGATCTCATAGGCAATGAGGGCGCCCATTGACCAACCTGCAAGCTGATACGGGCCGAAGGGTTGAACTGAACGGATAGCTTTGAGATAAAAGGACGCCATCTCAGGAATCGAGGTGAGAGGTTGCTGCCCTTCTTCCAAACCTTGTGACTGTAGGCCATAAAAAGGCTGATCCGGCCCAAGCAAATCCGACAACTCCCGGTAGCAGTGCGCCAAGCCAAAGAATGGGTGCACGCAAAACAGTGGACAGCGCGGGCCGTTGCTTCGAATGGGAACGAGGGATGCGGGGACACTAAGCAGAGCCTCTCCCCGTAAGAATTCGGCTTGCTTCTCGATTGTGGTTTTATCGAAAACAAGACGTACAGGAATTTCCCTGCCAAACTTCTTCGCGATTTGTACAGATAGATGGACTGCCTTCATTGAGTGCCCTCCTGCTTCGAAAAAGTCTTCCTTCACCCCCACCCTCTCCCGCTTCAGAACCTTTTCCCATATCCCGCACAGAATCTTTTCTTCCACCGTCCGCGGCCCCTCATACTCACGCCCTACCTCCACCTCCTCCGGCGTCGGCAGCCGTTTCCGGTCCACCTTCCCGTTTGCCGTCAACGGCAGCTCTTCCAATTGCATGAAAACTGCGGGTACCATGTACTCGGGCAACTGCTCTTTCAAATACGCCCGCAGTTCGCGGCTTTCAATTCCGCGGCCTTCCCCGGCCACCACGTAGGCCACCAGTTGCTTTTCTCCCAGCCGGTTGTCGCTTGCCGCTACTACCGCTTGCCGTATGGCCCCATTTTTCAACAGTACTGCCTCAATCTCGCCCAACTCAATCCGGTAACCACGAATTTTTACCTGATGGTCCACACGCCCCAGAAATTCCAGATTGCCATCGTCGCGCCAACGAACCCAATCGCCAGTGCGGTATATGCGTCTCCCCGGACAGTCGCTATGGGGATCAGGCACAAATCGCTCTGCGCTCAAATCAGGCCGCCTTAGATATCCCCGGGCCAGCCCTTCGCCTCCAATGTAGAGTTCTCCCGCAACTCCTACCGGAGAGGGTTCCATCCACTCATTGAGCACGTACCCGTGCGTGTTCGCTATCGGCCTTCCGATGGACACGATTGAACCTTCAAGCTTCTCGATCATTGCATAGGTAGAATAAGTTGTATCTTCCGAGGGGCCGTACAGATTGAATATCCGCTCAACCGTGGCTATCCCGTAAATCTCGTGTACCAACTCAGCGCTCAGTGCTTCTCCGGCCAGGTTGACCGTCCGCACCGAGCCGGAAACAGCCTTCATTCGCAATAATTCCTTGATCACCGACGGTACAGTATTGAGCAACGTCACACGAGACGCTTCTGGTTCTTCCGCCAGAGACAGGGCATTCCTCACCAGAACCATGGAACCGCCGCAGATGAGGGGAACGAACATCTCAAAAACTGATAGATCGAAGCAGATCGAGGTGGAGGCCAATACTCCGCTCAGGTCTTCGGGCAAAAAAGCTTCCCGGGCCCAGTGCAACAGCACGATGACAGCGGCATGGCGAATTGCCACGCCTTTTGGATTGCCGGTGGAGCCGGAAGTGTAGATGACATAGGCCAGATTCTCCGGACCGCTGGCTTTCGCCGGAGTTTCGTCGCTCTCTCCGGCAATCTGCTCCCACTTTTCATCCAGGCAGATCCGGCACGTCTGGTCTAACGGTAAACGGTCCTGTAACGAGCGTTGCGTCAAGAGCAGACGCACCTGCGAGTCCCCTACCATATAGCTCAACCGTTCCGCCGGATAAGCCGGATCCAACGGCACATAGGCTCCTCCCGCCTTCAATATCCCCAGCAGCCCCACCACCATTTCCAGGCTTCGTTCCATGCAGATCCCCACCAGACTCTCCGCTCTCACCCCCAGCTTCCTTAAATAATGCCCCAGTTGGTTGGCTCGTCGATTCAACTCCTCATAGCTGAGCTGCCGCCCTTCCCATACCACGGCCACTGCACCCGGCGTCTTCTCCACTTGCTGCTCAAATAACTCCTGCACACTCTGCTGCTTCGGATACTCCCTTTCCGTGCGGTTCCATTCCTCTACCACTTGTTGTCTCTCGACCGCGTTCAGCAGCGATAACTCACCCACCGCTCTTCGTGAACCGCTCACAATCCCGCTCAGTAAAGTCTCCCAATGTCCCAGCAACCGGCTCATGCTGCTCTCTTTGAACAGGGCCGTCCGGTAGCTTAATCCTCCATGGATCCTGCCGTTGTGTTCCGATGCCCCCAGCCACAGATCAAACTTGGCTCCCTCCGTACCGCCGTCCATCCCGGAAACCTTCAACCCCCGTATCTCCATCTCCGTTTGCGGCACGTTCTGCAGCGCAAACATCACCTGAAACAGCGGCGTCCGCCCCAGATCACGTTCTGGCTTCAACTCCTCCACCAGCTTCTCAAAAGGCACATCCTGATTGGCATAGGCTTCCAGAGTCGTCTCCCGCACCCCCCCCAACAACTCCCGGAAACTCGCGCTCCCATTCAACTCCGTCCGCAACACCAGCGTGTTCACGAAGAACCCGATCAGCCCTTCCGTTTCTGCCCACCGTCGTCCCGCGATCGGTGTCCCCACAGTCACATCCTCTTGCCCACTGTAGCGCCACAGCAACAACTGCAACCCGGCCACCAGGGTCATGAATAATGTCACTCCCTCCTGCCGGCTCAGCTCCTTCAAATCCTTGCTCAACTGTTCCGATAACCTCCATCCCAGACTGGCTCCGCTCTCGCTGCCCAGCGCCGACCGAGGATAATCTGTCCTCAACTCCAGCACCTGTATATCCGCCAGCTGTTGCCGCCAGTATCCTATCTGCTCTTCCAGCACTTCCCCTTGCAGCCATCCCCGCTGCCATACCGCATAGTCGGCGTATTGCATCGGCAGTTCCGGCAATGGGGAGGCCTCCCCTGCGCTATAGGCCTCATACAGTGCGACGAACTCCCGCACCAGGATGCCCATCGACCACCCGTCACTCACAATATGGTGCATGGCCACCAGCAGCAGATGCTCCTGCTCCTGCAACTGCAACAGCCTGACCCGCAGTAACGGCCCATGCGCCAGATCAAAGGGCTTCTCGGCTTCTTCCCGGACTTGCCGGCGCGCTTCGGTCTCCCGCTCCTCCTCCACTCTCAACCATGACAAATCCGTGTGCGGGATTGACACCGGCCCTGTGGGAGCAATCACTTGCCGCGCTTCGCCTTCCACTACTTCAAACCGCGTGCGCAGCACCCCATGCCGCCGGACGACTTCGCTCAGCACTCGATCCAGAACTTCGATCTTCAATCCCCCCCTCAGACGCAGCGCGTAAAACAAGGTATAAGCTGTGCTGTTGGGCTGCAGTTGATCCAGAAACCACAACCGCTGCTGCGCAAAGGAAAGCGGTAACGGCGCTTCGCGGCTTGCGTGACCCATAGGCGGCGGGCTGAATTGGCTTCGCTCCCGTTTCTGCTGTTCGATTCCACGCGCCAAATCTGCCACAGTCGGCCCTTCAAACAATGCTCGAAGCGGCAACTCCACAGCAAACGCATTCCGTATCCGCGTTATCACCCGCGTGGCCAGAAGTGAATGGCCTCCCAGATCAAAGAAGTTTTCCTCTATCCCTATCTGCTCCCTTTTCAGCACTTCCTCCCATATCCCGCAAAGGATTTCCTCGGTTACCGTCTGCGGCCCTGTATATCCTTGACTGCTTCGGGCTGCTTCCGGCGTCGGCAGCCGTTTCCGGTCCACCTTCCCGTTTGCCGTCAACGGCAGCTCTTCCAATTGCATGAAAACTGCGGGTACCATGTACTCGGGCAACTGCTCTTTCAAATACGCCCGCAGTTCGCGGCTTTCAATTCCGCGGCCTTCCCCGGCCACCACGTAGGCCACCAGTTGCTTTTCTCCCAGCCGGTTGTCGCTTGCCGCTACTACCGCTTGCCGTATGGCCCCATTTTTCAACAGTACTGCCTCAATCTCGCCCAACTCAATCCGGTAACCACGAATTTTTACCTGATGGTCCACACGCCCCAGAAATTCCAGATTGCCATCGTCGCGCCAACGAACCCAATCGCCAGTGCGGTATATGCGTCTCCCCGGACAGTCGCTATGGGGATCAGGCACAAATCGCTCTGCGCTCAAATCAGGCCGCCTTAGATATCCCCGGGCCAGCCCTTCGCCTCCAATGTAGAGTTCTCCCGCAACTCCTACCGGCACCGCCTTTTCCATTCCGTCCAGCACATACAATTGGGTATTCCAGATCGGTTTGCCAATGGGAACGTTCGCTCCCGATTGCAAACAGTCGGTGAAAACAGATTGCACCGTTGTTTCAGTAGGTCCGTACGTATTCCAGAGGGTCGCGGACGAGAGTCTTTCCCGAAAGGACTGGACCAATCCGGACCTGAGCGCCTCTCCTCCACTCATCATCAGCCTTATAGAGCTCCAGGTATTGATCCTTCGATGTTCGAGAAAGCCTTCCAGTAAGGTCGGCGGCAAATCGATGCAAGTCACCTGGCGGCTTGCAACCAAATCCACGAGATAATCAATCTCCTGTTCTCCGCCGGCCTTCGCTGAAATCACTTGCGCGCCCGAAATCAATGGTAAAAAGATCTCTACTAGGGAGGCATCAAAGCTAAATGAGGCTTTCTGCAAAAAGCGATCTGATGCCTGCAGATTCATCGCGTGTCTCGCCCAGGCAAGCTGATTGTTTAACGCCCGGTGGGGCACGGCCACACCCTTGGGCCGGCCGGTAGAACCAGAGGTGTAAATCACATAGGCAAGACTTTCGGGGAAACCTAGGCCAGCCGGTTTCCCCTTGCTTTCGTTTTCGATCTGGTCCCATTCCGAAGCGAGATTAATGACGTGAATGGCCCCATCCGGAACGGCGTTCTTCGCACGGTCATGGGTCACAATCATAGTCAGCCCGGCATCTGCAACCATGTACTTGAGCCGTTCAGTCGGATACATGGGATCCAACGGCACATAGGCTCCTCCCGCCTTCAATATCCCCAGCAGCCCCACCACCATTTCCAGGCTTCGTTCCATGCAGATCCCCACCAGACTCTCCGCTCTCACCCCCAGCTTCCT